>JADMIO010941395.1_pt1 | contig 96156 bp, 83 predicted proteins | sample 8958161 | NCBI WGS metagenome assembly JADMIO01 (sample SAMN16585339, study PRJNA669376) | soil metagenome | isolation source: Crop rotation soil | place: USA: Cullars Rotation, Alabama | collected 2011
CGACATCGAAAGAGACCATGCTGCCAAAACCCTTCTGTTGGCGTGCGGCCAGCTCATGCTGCTTATGCGATTTTGACCCCGGGTAATAAATCTTCTGCACCTTCGGATGATCTTCCAGGAATGCCGCGACTGCTCGGCCCGACTTGTCATGCTGCTCCATACGGAGCGCAAGCGTCTTCGTCCCGCGCAGCACTAACCACGAATCAAATGGCGAAAGAATAGCGCCCGCGCCATTTTGTACGAAGGCAATCCATGCGGCGTCGTCTTCATTGCTGAGCACCACACAACCGCCGACCCCGTCCGAATGTCCGTTCAAGAACTTAGTTGTCGAATGCACGACGATGTCGACCCCAAATTCCATCGGCCGCTGCAGATAAGGCGACATGAACGTGTTGTCGCAAACGACCCGCACCCCGTGCGCATGAGCAATGTCTGAGACGGCTTTCAGATCCGTGACCATCATTACCGGATTGGTCGGCGTCTCGACGAAAACCATGCGCGTGTTGTCCTTGATTGCAGCTTCCACGTTGTTAACATCTGACGTGTCGACAAAATCGAACTCGATGCAGTAGTTCGAAAGGATGCGATTGAAGAGCCGGAACGTCCCGCCGTATGTGTTATCGGACACAATGACGTGTTCGTTGGCCTTGATCAGGCGGAGCGTTGCATCAATCGCGGCCATTCCCGATGCGAATGCATAGCCGTACTGCGCCCCTTCCAGCGCTGCGATGTTTCTCTCCAGTGCCAGCCGCGTCGGGTTTGAAGTGCGGGCGTACTCGAAGCCTTTATGTTTGCCGAGACCTTCCTGCGCGTAAGTCGAGGTTTGATAGATCGGAACGGTGACCGCGCCCGTGGCCGAATCTGGTTCTTGTCCGGCATGAATAGCCGTGGTTGCGAAGCCCATAGTCGAAGTTCGAAAACGCAAGAATTCGGGAGCTGGATTGCGAGCTCGGATAGTATCGTGCGCGCGTTTTTAGTGTCAAACCACCACGATCAACGAATGCTAATTGTAATCATCAATCTTCTTTAATCTCGCAGGATCTAGTATGATCGGGGCGTTCCCGAAAGCTCAACATTTTAGTTAGCGACGCAAGCCATCTCAAAATCAATTCATTCATGATTGACGACGAATACGCAGAACCGTTTTCTAACGAAGAGCGTCGCGAACACGATCGCTCGCGCTTGATTGTCGACGTTCATTTTGACGGTGGCGAATCGACGGGTCTAGCCAGCAGCAAAGACATCAGTCTTGGCGGTCTTTACATCTCAACCCGGACTGAGATTCCGGTCGGTTCGACCCTGGCTCTGCGGATCCCTGTTGCCGGCGACTATGTCGTTGTTAAAGGCGAGGTTGTCTACGCAAGTCCGGGGAACGGCGTCGGGGTGAAGTTTCGAGATTTGTCAGACGCCGCGCGCAGATCTTTGGAGCAGGAAATCCGTGCGTGATGGGGGACCGTGCGCCATCGACTTGGGCCGAACTGAGCGAGCCGGAGCGAGATAGATATGGCGCTAAGCTCAGTGGGATCTACGGGCATGAGGGGGATGAACCAGCGTACAATACGCTCACGCCCGACAAGCACGAAGCGCTGAGACTTATTTGCGACAGATTGATCCATGCGGATCTTTGGCGATATGTCGGCAGAATCGTAAATGTCTACGGCGTCGGCGGTGTAGGCATGTACTTCAGGCCGCTGGGTGATTTGGCCGCCGAGCTTGACCGGCGGCGAGAGTTTACGCGTTGGCTCGCGCGTCATCACGACAACACCGGCGGGTTTCTGGAGAAAGGGCGCAAGCATGCGTCGCTTCATTTTCTCTATATCGATCCGCCAGAGGGTGAGCGCCAGTGGCATGTGCACCTGGATTTGTATGGCGGATGGGGTTCAGTGATCACTGCGGTGCAGCATTTGTACTGGGAGCGCTGGAAGAAATACCGGCCGGATTGGCAGGTAATGAAACAGTGGGCAGACTAATCATTTAGAGGCGGACGTCTTCCGCCGGAATGTTATGTTCGATCAATTCACACTTGGCATCGAAGAAGAGTTCCAGATCGTAGATCCGGTCACACGCGAGTTGCGCTCGCACGTTTCCGAGATTCTAGACGAGGGCCGCATGCTTCTCGGCGAACAGATCAAGCCCGAGATGATCCAGTCGCAGATCGAAGTCGGCACCGGCGTCTGCAAGAATATTCAGGAAGCGCGCGCCGACATTACGAACCTGCGCAGCATCATTTCATCGCTGGCTGCAAAGAATAATCTGAAGATCGTGGCGGCCTCGACGCACCCAATTTCGCGCTGGCAGGATCAGAAGATATTCGACGACGATCGCTACGAGTTGCTGGTGCAGGAGCTGCAAACAGTTGCGCGCTCGCTTCTGATTTTCGGCGTGCACGTGCACGTCGGCGTTGCCGATCGCGAGCGGCAAATTCACATCATGAACGCATCACGTTATTTCCTCCCGCACGTGCTCGCGCTTTCGACTTCGTCGCCGTTTTGGATGGGCCACAACACCGGCCTAAAGAGTTACCGTTCGGAAATTTTTAAGCAGTTTCCGCGCACAGACATTCCCGATCACTTCGATTCGTATCCCGGCTTCGAGCGTTACGTCGATCTCCTGGTGAAGACGGGCTGTATCAACGACGGCAAGAAGATTTGGTGGGATTGCCGCCCGCACCCGTACTTTCCGACGCTCGAGTTTCGCATCTGCGACATTCCGACGCGTGTCGACGACACGATTGCGATTGCGGCATTGTTTCAGGCGATTGTCGCGAAGCTTTACAAGCTTATCGACAAGAATCTCGGATTCCGTCTTTACCGCCGCATGCTGATTCAAGAGAACAAATGGCGCGCGGTGCGGTACGGCCTGGAAGGCAAAATGATCGATTTCGGGAAACAGAAAGAAGTGCCGGTTCGCGACCTGATTCTCGAGCTTTTGGACTTCGTCGATGATGTGCTCGATCCGCTCGGCTCGCGCAAAGAGGTCGAACACATTCACACCATTCTGCAGCGCGGCACCTCAGCCGACGACCAACTGCGTGTCTACAGAGAGACAAATGACTTGAAGTCGGTGGTTGATCGATTGATGGAACTGACAACTGAGAATGTACCCAAAGCTTCAGGCCTTAGCGTGGGACAGCCGGCCACCGCGCCGAGTGCGATTGCAAAATAGTCTTACGCCGTCAGCGCTTCGAAGCACCGTCTGCAAGATAAAACTGCCAGAGCATTCTTGCCGCCACTGAGCGATAGGGTCGCCAAGCGTCCGCGATCTTTGCGAGTTCCACAAACGACGGGCGTGTTTTCATCCCGCGAACTCTGCCCACAGCCGTTGCCAAGGCGATATCGCCATCAGGCCAAATATCCGGCCGCTTCAAAGCCATCAGCAGATAAATATTGGCCGTCCACGGACCGACGCCTTTGATTCGCAGAAGTGTCGCGTGCGCTTCTTCATCATTCATTCTGCCGATACGCCGCAGGCCACCGTTCGTGGCCGCGTGCGCGACTTGAATGCAGTAGTGAGACTTCTGGCGCGTTACGCCCAGTGATCGCAGGCGCGCTTCACCTGCGGTAATGAAACCTTCCGGAGTGAACGGTTGGATGTTTGAGTTGAGGCGCGCGAACATTGAACGCGCGGACACAAGCGACACCTGTTGCTCGAGTACGATCCGCAACAACGTCCCGAAGCCCGGGGGCCGGCCCCACATTGGCGGTACGCCGTGCCGCTGGTAGATGGAACCGAGGTGTCGATCGCGCGCGGCGAGTTCGGCGGCGGCGGATGCGAGCGACTCAGACGTTAACTTCTGAACCGGATTTGAGAAGGCTTCACGCATTATCGAATCAACAGCAGGGATAGGTCTGAGTTTGGCTCTGCGAGTCTTTGCGTCTTGGGGTCTTTGCGTGAACCAGCCTATTCCGCACAGGACATCTCGCGCGAAGGCGCAAAGCCGCAAAGAAAAACCGCAAAGTGAGGCACTACTCAACGGACTTGCCGATTGACATCTCAAGCTGCGACGTACAAGCTAACCAACTCAAGAGTGCGTTCCGAAGGAGTCCCTGAATGAAATCAGTTCTCGCATTAACCGCATTACTCGCTACGCTGTCGCTGTGCAATCTTACAGACAAGTCGAAACAAGGCAACAATTCCAACGCCGCCGTACCGACAACGACTCAGGCGCAGAACGAGCAGCCGAAGAGCGAACCACAAAAAGACCGCGTGGAGTTGACCGTGGAACTGATGAAGATTGAATCCGTGATCACGACGGCGAGCTATGCGGGCGACATTTCGACCCTGGCATCTTATGTTGCCGACGATTACAGCGGCACAACAATCGATGGGAAAACCCAAAACAAGAACCAGCTACTGGCGTCGACTAAGCCGGACACAATAACCAAGTCATGGAAAATCACTGATGGCGAAATCGTGAGTGCCGATGGAGATTCCGCCGTCCTGACTTACATTCAGCAACAGACACTAAAAGACGGTCGCACCTTCCGCGCGCGAGTTACAGACACGTTTACTAAGAAGGAAGGACGGTGGCTGGTGAAGTCCGAACAGGCTACGCTGGTGCGATAGGAAGCAGCATGCTAGATGGCTGAAGCGTTCCGGGCCAGTCGCAGAAAATTCTCGAACAGAATACGCCCGTCGCGCGATTCGTTTGGATGCTCCCAACGCGTCGGGTTTTTGTGCCAGTCTTCAAACGATTTTTCGAGGTGGAACTGGACGGAGTAAATCATCTGATCCTCCGAGCGCTTTGCCATCATTTGGTTGCGGCATAGGTATGAAGTTGCCAGCAGCTGAAAGCCTTCGGGAACGCGATCCAATTGCAACCCGTGGTTCTGCCAAACACGCAGCACGCGTCCATCGCGCGTGTAATCGTGCCAGCGGCGCGACTCAGGGTTGTCGATGCCCCGGAAGATCGGATCGTCCGGCTCAAGGATCCGCACAAAACGGTACTGATACTCGACGACACGATCCTTGCGGCGGTCTTCCTGTGCCTGCTGATCGAGCGTCAGTACGCGCGCGCCAAAACTCAGGCCGATTAGTTGGTGGCCGCCGCAAATCCCGAGTACGGGAATGCGCGTCGCTTTGATAAACGATGCAAAGTTGTCGAGGATGTCGCTGCGATAGTAATCAAAGTCTCTGAGCGTTCCGCTCAATACAATTGCGTCAGGCTTGAACTTTTCTGCGGTCGCCGCGATTTCGCTGAGATGGCACACATTTGTCGTTGGCTCTTTCACCAAACGCTCGATGTTCGTGACGATGTTCCGCAAGGCCAGCGATGCGATTTCACGTTCACGCTTTAGCTCGGTGCTGACCTCTTTGCCCCACTCTCGTCGGGCGACCTCGGAGAGATCGTCACGGTCACGCAGCAGATTGTCTACGATCAGTACGCGCGCGGCATCGATTGTCTTTTCAATCGATTCGTAACGACAGAACGTTTGTTGATTGAAAGGGAAAGGAAGCGCTTCGACCGCGTCTGGCGTTGGCTGTTCGGGGTGGGTTTCCTGTGCGTTTGGCTCCATGAATTTGTGCGAAGCGAAATTATAACATCAGCGCCGCTGTTTTGTATTTCGCGCGAATTCGGGAGCTGGGGGGCCGGCGCCCGCTGATTCGATCTCGTCTCTGACGCGAGTTACAAGCAAGCGCCCGGAGCGCGCGCGAAGGCTCTCGTCTCGCGCGACTTCCTCAAGCACCAGAAACATCCGATGCCAGGAGCTTTCCAGCTCATCGGCCATCTGCGAGATCTTTGTGATGTCGTAAGGAATCGCCACGGCCTTGCAACCCGCTCGCGCGAACACCGCGAGGTAGCGAGCCGTCGCCAGGTCAGGGCAAAGCATTCGCCGCCGGCCGACCTTCAATTCGATGCCAAGCAACGTGTGATGGATTTTCGGCTCACGACGCCTGGGCTGGGCAGGGAAGCGGTATGCGCGCGTACGCATCTTGAGAATGCGCTCGCGATAGATTCGCGGTAGCCATGCCTCTCCCATTTTCGTTTCGATTGCGGAGCCGAGATCGTTCGCTGACTGCGCCATGTTACCGAACTGAAACAGCGATGGATGGCCTGGGACTGAAAAGGCTGATGACACGGCCGGGAAAGAGCCCCAGATAAAAGACACGAGGATTGTGAGAATCAAGGCAACGGCGACGGCGGCCGGAATACGCGGAGCTTCCCACACGCCGGCCGGTTCGCGGAAGAACATCACCACAATCAAACGAAGGTAATAGTAGGCCGAAATCGCAGTGTTCAATACGCCGATTACAACCAGCCACACGTAACCCTGGTTCACCGCGGCGCTAAAGACCATAATCTTGCCCATGAAACCGGCGGTCAGCGGCATACCGAGCAGACTTAAAAGGAAAAGTGAAAGCGAAAACGCCAGCACCGGTGAACTGAAGCCGATGCCGTTGTAATCGTCGACGTTGTTTCGCCGATCGCCTTTGCGAGCGATAACGGTGACGATGGCGAACGCGCCCATGTTCATGACTGCATAGGTCAGCAGGTAGAACGCCACCGCTGTCAGGGCCGTGTCTCTCTGAGCTTCATCATGCGCTGCGCCCGCTGCGACAAAACCAACCAAAGCGTAACCAGCATGCGCGATGGACGAGTACGCCAGCATCCGCTTTACGTTGTTCTGCACAATAGCCACCACATTTCCGATCGACATCGTGAGCGCGGCCATGATTGCGAGGGCCCCAACCCATGTCGCGTGTGCATAGCCGGCAGTGGTGGCGGTCGCAGTGACAATCGGAAATCCGAACAAGAAGACCCGCATGAAAGCGGCAAAGCCTGCAGCCTTTGGACCGGCGGCCATGAATGCCGTGACGGGAGTCGGCGCCCCCTCGTAAACGTCAGGCGTCCAGACATGAAATGGCGCCGTGGCGATTTTGAAACCAAATCCAACCAAGAGCATCGCCATGCCCGCGAACAGAAGTGGCGGATAAAGGGACTGGTTCGCACGCGCGGCAATCAAAGCAATGTTCGTCGTGCCCGGTTGATCGGGTCCTGTCGCGGTCGCGCCGTAGATCAAGGCGATGCCGTAAAGCAGAAACGCCGACGCGAACGACCCGAGAATGAAGTACTTCAAGGAGGATTCATTCGAACGCATGTCAGCGCGACGAAAACCAGCCAGCACGTACGTCGCGATCGAAAGAATCTCCAGACCGAGAAACACGTTCACGAGATCGCCGGCCGATGCCATGAACATCATGCCGCTGGTGGCAAATAGCAACAACGAATGAAACTCGCCGGCAGGCAAGTCCTCGATGTCGAGCCAAATCGTGGCGATGAGAATCGTCAGAATCGCGACAATCAGAAAAACTACGGTAAAGCTCAGACGCAGCTCATCCAGCACAATCATTCCATTGAATGCGCTGGCCGCTGGCCATTTCATCCAGAGCCAGATTGACGCGGCGCCGGCGCCGAGAATCGCGAGAATCGAAAGCGCTGCGGTGACGTGGCGCTGCCGCCGGTGCGTGAACGCGTCGACGAGCATGACAATGACGCCGGCGATAGCCACGATCAGTTCCGGCGCGATGAGCGACAAATTGACGTCGGGATTTGCAACTTGAAACAGAAACATATTCTCACTCCCTCTCCTTTTCGGAGAGGGTTAGCTTGAAGGATTTACGGCGCGCTACGATTCGCGCCCTCACTCCTGGTTCCCGTGCCAACGGAAGAGGGAGGCACCAACAACTTATCGATTCGCGCGCGAATGTCTGTCTTGTACGCGTCAGCCGGCGACCGCATGCCAAACTGTGCCCCGCCGTCGACGTCGCCATCCTTGTTAAGGACGATAATCATCGGCAACCGCACACGTGGCGAAAACTGCGAGAACACCGCTTGACTGGAATCGCGGAGCACCGGAAAACTCAAGTTCCTTTGTTTCACATATCGCTTCAAGGCAGCATTAGTGATTTGCTCGGGCGTTTCGACGTTGACCCAGAAAAACTTCACCGGCTTGTCTTTGTATTCGAGCAGGACTTCATTAAGGATTCGCAACTCAGTACTGCACGGCGAGCACCACGTCGCGCCAAAGCTCAACAGCACCACGTTTCCTTTTTCATTCGCCAGGTCAGTAACGCGGCCGTCGAGCGCTTGAAGTTTGAAGGTTGGTTTCCGAGGGGCGGTGTCCTGAGCTTGAACCACGGTGCAGAACACCAACGCCGCGAAAGCGCCAACGATCATCAACCAGAGCCTGGGGCGGCTAAGCAACATCGACATGCGAATCTATTTGCGCGCCATTTCGGACGGCGCTGTCTGTGGACCGGCAATCCTCTCGCGGGCGGCTTCGATCGCGTCACGTGAGCGATTCAAAAATGGCGCCGGATAGATGCCCATGAAAAACATCAAAAAGAGAAGCGGCAAAACGAAGGCGGCTTCCCGCCAATTCAAGTCCGAAAGTCTTGCGTTGACTTCGCTGGTCGTGGTTCCGAACACAACGCGTTGCAACATCCAAAGCATGTAAACCGCTGCCCAAATCACCCCGGTTCCCGCAAACATGGTGACAATCCACGCGTGCTGGACCGCTGATGAAGTCCACGCGCCCAGCATGATCAGAAACTCGCCGACAAATCCATTCAGGAACGGCAGGCCGATCGATGAGAGCGAAGCGATTACGAACAATGTCGAGAACCAGGGCATAGGCCGCGCGAGACCACCGAAATCCGAAATCATGCGCGTGTGCCGGCGCTCGTAAATCATGCCCACAAATAGAAACAGCGCGCCGGTTGAAACGCCGTGATTCAACATTTGATACAGGGCGCCCTGCATACCCTGTTCGGTGAAGGAAAACAGACCGAGCACCACAAACCCCATGTGACTGACGGACGAGTAAGCGACCAGCCGCTTTACGTCGGGCTGGACCATCGCGACAAGCGCTCCGTATATGATTCCGATTACAGCGAGTGTGATCATTACCGGCGCGAACTGTCGCGACGCGTTCGGGAAGAGACCAAAGTTAAAACGCAAAAGTCCGTACGTCCCCATCTTTAAAAGCACGCCGGCAAGAATGACTGAACCCGCCGTGGGAGCTTCGGTGTGTGCGTCCGGCAGCCACGTGTGTAGCGGCCACAGTGGGACCTTGATACAGAATGCCAGGGCAAAGGCAAGGAAGAGCCAGAACTCTGTGCGCGGCGAAATCAGGCTGCCGCTGTTACGCAAAGTTTCTAGCAGCACGGTGTAGTCAAAGGTGCCGATCCCTGTGGCTCGTTGATGGATGAAATAGAGCGTAATGATGCCGACCAGCATCAAAAGCGATCCCACCGCGGTATAGATAAAGAACTTGACGGCTGCGTAGATGCGCCGCTCGCCACCCCAAACACCGATCAGGAAGAACATCGGAACGAGAGACGCCTCAAAGAAGAGATAGAACAAGAGCAGGTCGAGCGAGACGAAGACGCCAATCATCGCCGACTCAAGTAGCAACATAAGTAGGTAGTAAGTTGATTGACGCTTTGCGATCGCGGTCCAGCTTGAAAGAATGGCGATTGGCATCAACAGCGTGGTGAGAATTACCAACCAAAGGCTGATGCCGTCGACGCCTACGTGATATCGCGCGCCAATTGAACCGACCCACGAATAGTTCTCTTCAAAGTTAAATGCGGAGAGACTTCCGCCGGTGCCTTTGAGCAGGAACAACGAAACGATGAAAACGACGGTGGTAAACCCAAGCGCAATCCAGCGGTGGTGTGATTCACGGGCACCCGGCGTGAAGCTGTACACGAGCGCTGTCGCCGCGCCGATGACGGGCAAAAGAATCAGGATTGTCAGTAGGTGGTTCTGGATCATTTCTAATCGCTTTGCGTTCCTTTGCGGCTTGGCAGCCTTGGCGTGAACTGTTCTCACGCAAAGACGCAAAGTCTCGCAAAGATCTATTTATTCAAATCGCACCCTACTTCATCAATATGTGCGCACCCTGATACGCGAAATAGCCAATTATGATCAGCGCGCCCGCCAGGATGATCGCGGCATAACCGCGCACAAATCCGATCTGCATATATCGGAACGTCTTTCCCAAATCGACAATCGTGCGTCCCAGCGTATGCAGAAATCCGTCGATCACGCCCAGGTCGAAAATCTTCCACAGCCCTTCACGCGACGTCACCTGAATCGGATTGATGATCGCTGCGTCATAAGCTTCGTCAACGTAGTACTTATTTTCGAGTAAACGCGGCATCTGCCGAAGCGGCTGACGTTGGAACATGATCCAGCCAATGACGATCCCCACCAGGGCAATCGTCACTGAAATTAACGTGAACAAACGTTCTTCATTCACCTCACTAGCGCTCGGGGCGTGTTCAGCACCGGCCGCTTCATGCGCCGGTCCAAATGCCGGCTTGCCGTCGATCTCCTGTGGCGGAGGAGTCTCCCAATGAACGTCGGACGTTGCTTCTCCCGTCGTCGGATTCTCGTTCGCGTGGCTGATTACGGGCGCGAGCGTCCGTTCGAAGTAATTTTCCGGATGGCCGCCCGCGAGCGAACTCAGGGCATAAGGCACGCCGACCAATCCCCCGATCGTCGATAATATCGCGAGAACGATCAGTGGAATCGTCATCGACAGAGGTGATTCGTGCGGATGATGCGAAGCGACCTGCTCGTGATGGTGCTCGCTGTGCGCCTCGTGATCGAGTTCTCTTGATGAGGCATGAAGGCGTTCGTTGCTCCAGAACGTCATCACCATCAAGCGCGTCATGTACACAGCGGTCAGCAGCGCGGTGACCGCGCCGACAAACCACAAGGCTTTGTTGAATCCCTGCGGAACGAAAGAACCCGCGCTCCACGTCTTCCAAAGAATCTCATCTTTTGAAAAGAAGCCAGCGAAGATGGGGACGCCGCAAATGGCCAACCAGCCCGCGCACATTGTGATCCACGTTATCGGCATGTACTTGCGCAGTCCACCCATCCGCCGCATATCCTGCTCGTGATGCATGCCGTGAATCACAGAACCTGAGCCGAGGAAGAGTTGCGCCTTGAAGAAGGCGTGCGTCATCACGTGAAAAATGGCCGCGATGAATGCGCCGACGCCGCACGCGAGAAACATGTAGCCGAGCTGCGAAATCGTCGAGTACGCCAGAACCTTCTTGATGTCGTTTTGGGCAATGCCGATCGTGGCGGCAAACAGAGCCGTCGCGGCGCCGATGATTGCGACAATGAACATCGCCGTAGGCGCGTGCGTGAAGATTGTGTTACAACGCACGACCATGTAAACGCCGGCGGTCACCATCGTCGCCGCATGAATCAAAGCGGAAACCGGCGTCGGTCCAGCCATTGCATCGGGCAGCCACACGAATAAAGGAATCTGCGCACTCTTCCCAGTCGCGCCGATAAAAAGAAGCACCGCGATCGAAGTAACCCCGCCGGCAAAGATTGCATGCCACGTGAAGCTGTCGATTGGCAGGCTGTTAATCGCCGCCAACGCGCTTGGTACACCGTACGCGGGCTTGTCGAAGAAGCTGATCGAGCCCGTCATGAAAAAGACGAGCATCAATCCGAGGACAAAACCCCAGTCACCCACGCGGTTGGCGATGAAAGCTTTTTTCGCGGCGGGCGCCGCTTCATCTTTGTCGAGATAGAAACCAATCAGCAGGTAAGAGCAGAGGCCGACGCCTTCCCAGCCCACAAACATCAAAAGGAAGTTGTCGGCGAGCACCAACGTCAACATCGCGAACATGAACAGGTTCAGATAGGCGAAGAAACGGTAGTAGCCGCGATCGCCGTGCATATAGCCGGTCGCGAAGAGGTGGATCATAAACCCTACGAAGGTAATGAAGAGCGCATAGATGCCGCTCAGGCGATCCATCGCCAGCGCAAAATCAGCGCGAAACTTGCCGACCTGAATCCACGTCCACAGATGATCCATGATCGGCTGTGTCGAACGCAGTGCGCCCACGGAATTGAAGGCCAGGTAGAACGCGATGAGCGTAGAGACTCCGACTGAACCGCAGGCGACGATTCCGATGAAGCGTTCGTTGCGCAGGCGGCGACCGGCGAGCCAGTTAATGGCTGCGCCCGCAAGCGGAGCGAAGATGATCAGACTCAGAAGATGCTGATTCACGATTGGGCGGACCGTTTAGCTCTTTCTACCTGGTGCCTTGTACTTTGACGTGGCTCATCAACTAGTGGCAAACGTCACAGTACAACGTACGAAGCACGAAAGTTCACAGCCGAAGGCTGCTGGCATCATCCACATCCAGCGATTCGCGATTGCGAAAGACGGCGATGATGACGCCCAATCCCACGGCGGCTTCGGCAGCCGCCACCGTCATTACGATGAAGACAAACAACTGTCCTGACAGGTCGCGGAAGAAACTGGAAAACGCGACGAACGTCAGGTTTACGGCATTCAGCATCAGCTCAATGCACATAAACATCGAGATGACGTTGCGCTTTACCATTACCCCCACGACGCCAATGGTGAACAGCGCGGCCGAGAGGGCGAGATACCATGAAAGTTGTGGGACCATAAAAACGCGCTTAGGTCTTTGAGCTTTGGCCTTTGTTCTCGATTCCCAGCAGGTGCTCAGCTTCTCTGGTCGATTCTGTGGTCACGGGCGTCAGATCGTCGATGTACTTCTCGCGGTCAAGCATTTCCTTCGAGAAAACTTGCGCGCCCGGCACCGCGGCGGCCCGAGGAGACAACAGACCGCCGGTGCGTGCGAGCGTGATCGCGCCGACAATCGCCATCAACAAAAGAATCGAAGTGATTTCGAACGGCAACAGATAAGTCGTGAACAAGCCGCCACCAATCGACGACGTCATGCCGATATCGGAGACGGTGTGCGCCGGAGTTCTGGGATTGGCCTGCACGAAAAAGATGATGAATACGGCTTCAGCGAAAAGAACGGCGGCCAGCATCACCGCAATCGGAATCAACGAACGGAGTCGCAGTGGCCCCCGTTCTCCTTCGTCGACGTTTAGCAGCATGATCACAAAGACAACCAGCACCATGATCGCGCCGGCGTAAACGATTACTTGCACGGCCGCGATAAACGGCGCCGCCAGGGTCACGTACAGGCAGGCGAGTGAAATGAACACGCCTATGAGCGAGATGGCGCTGTAGAGCGGATTGCGCTGCACGACCATTGAGATGGCGCAACCAATCGCCAAGCCTGCAAACAAGATGAACAGCGCTGCCAGCATGAAAATTTCTAATCCCAAAACCCTGTCTGTGTTTTCAGAAACTGACCGATGTAATCAAACGCCCCGAGCCATTGCAGTGTCGCCGTTAAGACGATGTTGACGATGGCGGCCGGCACCAGATACTTCCAACCAAAAATCATCAGCTGATCAAAACGAAAGCGCGGTAACGTGCCGCGCAGCCAAATGTAGAAAAATAAAAAGAAGACAACCTTGCCCAGAAAATAGAAGACACCCAGCCACGGAAGCTGATGCACAAATGGACCATTCCAACCGCCGAGGAACAGAGTGGTTGCGAGCATCGAAACGGTAAACATGTTGACGTATTCAGCGAGAAAGAAAAGCGCGAATTTCATCGCGCTGTATTCTGTGTGAAATCCCGCGACCAGTTCCGTCTCGGCTTCCGGAAGGTCGAACGGGACCCGATTTGTTTCGGCGATGGCGGCGATCAAATAGATGATGAAGCCAAGCGGCTGCACCCAAATCAAATTCCAGCCCGATATTCCCAGATGGCCTGCCTGCTGTTCGACGATGCTGTAGAGATCGAGCGTACCCGATTGCAGCACAACGCCAATTAAACCCAGGCCGAGCGCAAGCTCGTATGAAATCATCTGCGACGCCGCGCGCAGGCCGCCCATCAAACTGTACTTGTTGTTGGAGGACCATCCGGCGAGCGCGATGCCGTAAACGCCTACCGAAGTAACGCCGAGCACATAAAGCAGGGCCACGTCGAAGCGCGCGATGACTAAACCGTCAATTGACCCGATTAACGGCAGAGTAATCTTAGGACCAAAAGGGTATACCACCATCGTCATCAGCGCCGCCGTGGTCGCTATGATGGGCGCAAGAAAATAGACGAAGCGCGTTGACTTGTCCGGAACGATGTCTTCCTTGAAGATGAATTTCAGAAGATCTGCGAGCGGCTGGAGAAACCCTCCCGGACCCACGCGATTCGGTCCGAGCCGCCCCTGGATGAATCCCAGGACGCGACGCTCGGCCAAAACCGTGTAGGCAACCATCGTCATCACCACGGTGAAGGCGACCAGTATGCCGACGATCAACAGAACAAGATGTTTCAGATCTTCCAAGGTTATTCGTTTAGAGGCGGGCTACTGCCCCCAGTCTCTAAATTAAGTAAGGCGGGCAGTAAACCGCCTGTAAACAGATCACGCGACCATGTGTTCGCCTTTTAGATTTTCGTCGATCGAAATCTGGTATAGCGGCGAAACCAGAATGTTGTCGGGCTTCGGATTTCCGGCAACGAGTAAATGAATCTGTGGAGTCTTTTCGATCAATGTGCCGGGCTTGAACAGTTCGTGGCCTACGCCCGGCGTTAATTGTTCTTTGTGCGCCGTCTCGTCCATTGCCTCGACTGCCTGGCGCAACGTCGCAAACTCGTTCGACAAATCGCGCTGCGCGACTACTGCATGCTTCACCTGCACTGGATTGCTTTCATCTTTCAGGTGCGGGTAGCGCAATCCTGAATATGCCGGCAGGCGCTCGCCAATTTCGCGAAAGATTGCACTGGGTGATGTTTCGAAAGAAGTATGAGCGCCAATCGCATTCGCCAATTGCGCTGCGATCAACCAGTCGGGTTTCGATTGATGTACCGGCTCAATCGCTTTGCGCACACGTTGGACAAAGCCGTCGTTGTTTGTGAACGTGCCATCGACTTCCGCGAAGGATGCTGCCGGCAACATCACGTCGACTTTGCGGTCGAACTCGCTAACCGCTGAAAGGAACAGTTCCCAAAGGACTACAAACTCACCGTTCGGGACGGGCTCGCTTCGGTCTCCACCCACGTTCGGCAACAGCGGTTTGCCTGCGAGAATCCACGCGCGAATTGACTCGTCTTGCACCAACACGCCGACGTCTTTGGCGCCGGGGAGCATGTCATGCGCACCCACACTGTTGTTGTAGAACGGCAGGGGATGCAAAAGCACCCGGCGACCCTGGCCGGCGAAACTGTGAGACATCTGCGCCACAGAAGCTTGCGCCGCCGGGCTCAACTCGCCGCCGAACATGATAACGACATCGCCCTGAGTTTCTGTGATCCCTTTGCGCGCGGCGTCAAACTCAGCCATGTCGACACCCATCTTGCGTGCTGCGAGCTGAGTGTCACCCTCATTCGCCAGCGCCAGCAGTGCGGCCTCTTCGGTTCCGGGTCTGATGTGGATGAACTGCGACGCCTGTTCACGCAGACGGATGCGGACACTATTGATGAGAATGAATTGTGCGCCGCCATTGCGGACGGCCTGACGAATCTGTTTGCCGGTGAGCGGCTGCAATTCTTCCGGCTCACCGCCGATCAAAATAATTGTCTTCGCGTAACGAATATCGCGGTGCGTTGCGAGCGGGCCGCCCAGATTTTCGAAGAAGGGTTTCAGCGAAAATCGATCCGACGGAGCGTAGTTCTCAGTTCCAATAGCGTCTGTGGCCAGCTTACCGAGCGAATACAGGGCTTCATTCGTCAAACGCGGACTGCCCAACACGCCAATCGAATTTGGTCCGTGTGCGTCCTTGATTTGGCGCAGCCGCTGCGCGGTGAAACGAAGCGCTTCATCCCAGGTTGCGGGAACCAGCTTGCCCTCTTTCTTATAGCGAATCAACGGCGTGCGAATGCGGTCGGGATGATTGATGAAGGGATGACCAAAGCGGCCTTTGACGCAGAGAAACTCGCCGTTTAGTCCGTTGACATAGCGGTCGCGGGCCACAATGCGGACGACTTCACTGCCGCGTGAGCCCAGAGATAGTTGGCAGCCGTCCGAGCAATACGTGCACGTGGAAACTGTTTGGTTAAGTTCCCACGGCCGATGCTGGTGCCGATATGTTCCGTCCAGCAGCGTGCCCGTCGGACAAACTTCGATGCAGTTGCCGCACTGCGAACAGTTCAGCCAATCTCCGTAAGTACCGATCACCGTGTTCGCGCCGCGATTGCCGGCTTCGATCGCCTGCTCGCCCATCCATTCGTCACAGACGCGGGTGCAACGCTTGCACAGAATGCAGCGCTGGGGATCATTCGCGACCATGGGCGAAAGATATTTTTCGGGATGATAGTTTTTCTTTTCAGTGAAACGCTCTTCGAGGTTGCCCCAGTCAAAAGTCTGCTCCTGCAACTCGCACTCGCCGCCCCGATCGCAGACGGGACAATCGAGCGGATGATTCGCCAGGAGAAACTCGAGCATAGATCGCTGGGCTTTCTGAATCTCTTCGCTTTGAGTCGTGACGATCATGCCGTCCGTGCAGGTGATGGTGCAGGAGGTTTGCAGCTTCGGCATTTTCTCGATGCGCACCAGGCACATGCGACATGAGGCTTGCAAAGCAAGATCCGCGTAGTAACAGAACGATGGGATGTCGAAATCTTTTTCGCGACACACATCGATCAAACGCGCACCCTTCGCGACCTGAAAGTCGGTGCCGTTAATAGTGACTTTTATCAGTTCTGATTGATCCATTGACTCATTCATCCATCGAATCAATGAGCAAATGAATCAATGATTCATTCTCTTCTGAAAATCTTCAGGAAACCTCTTAATCGCCGATTGAATCGGCCACGCCGCGGCATCTCCGAGTGGACAAAAAGACTTGCCTTCGATGTTGTCGCAAAGATCCAGAAACAGTTGAATGTCGCCTTCGCGGCCGCCGCCGGCTTCGATGCGCTTAAAAATCTTCACCAGCCAGTCCGTGCCTTCGCGACAAGGCGTACACCAGCCGCATGACTCGTGCTTATAAAATTCGGTCAGGTTCCTGGTCGATTCGAAGACGTCCACAGTTTCATCCATCACGATAAAACCGCCAGAACCAACCATCGACCCGCCAGCCACCAGACCTTCGTAATCCATCCGGACATCTTTGCCGATGATTTGATCGGCGCGCATTATGTAAACCGACGAACCGCCCGGAATGACTGCCTTCAACTGCTTCCCGTTCAGAATGCCGCCGCAGTCTTCCATGATGAATTTTTCCATGTCGTCATAGCCCATCGGAAGTTCGTACACGCCCGGGCGATTGACGTGGCCGGAGACTGACCAAAGCTTCGTGCCGCCGCTCTTTTCAGTACCGAGTTTTTGATACGCCTCGCCGCCCATTTTGATGATGTCAGGCACGGCAGTGAGCGTCTCGACGTTATTGACGACGGTGGGGCATGCGTAGAGCCCGGAGATGGCCGGGAAGGGAGGCTTCATGCGTGGATGACCGCGGAAGCCTTCGAGCGAACTGAGCAGCGCCGTCTCTTCGCCGCAGATGTAGGCGCCCGCTCCCGTATGCGTGTAGATGTCGCACGCGAAATTTGTCCCGAGGATCTTCTCGCCAAGCAGGCCCGCAGCACGCGCTTCGTCGAGCGCGACGTCCATAATGTCGATCAGATACTTGTACTCGCCACGCGTGTAGATGTAGTTCGTCCGAGCGCCCAGCGCATAGGCGGCGATCAGCATGCCTTCAATCAGCATGTGGGGATCGCGCTCCAGCAGGTAGCGGTCTTTAAAAGTTCCCGGTTCAGATTCGTCGGCATTACAGACTACGTACTTCGCTTTCGGCGAATCTTTTGGCACGAAGCTCCACTTCATACCGGTGGGAAAACCTGCGCCGCCTCGGCCGCGAAGTGAAGACTTCTTCACTTCGCTGATGACCTCGTCAGGCGACATAGAATCCAGCACTTTCTTAATCGCTTCGTAGCCGCCGTTCGCGCGATACACGTCGAGCGAACGCGAGTTCTCGAGATGCACTCGCTGCAGCTGAAGAGGCTCACATCCGATGGCGCCGATGAACATGATTCAAATGGTACCTGGTACTCAGTTCTTTCTGCTTTGATGTGGCCGCGCGACTTCAGCAATCACGTCAAAGCACAAAGCACGTTCACTCCAACGACTCCAAAATCTGCTCAACCTTCTCAGGCGTCAGGTTCTCGTGATAGTCAAAATTGATCTGAAACATTGGCGCGGTGCCGCAGGACCCGAGGCATTCCACCAATGACAACGAAAACTTCCCGTCAGGCGTAGTCTCGCCCGGCTTGATCCCCAGCTTCTTGCTGACGTGCTCGGTGATTTTCCCCTCGCCCATGATTTTGCAAGAAAGCGTCTTGCAAATCTGAATGTGGTACTTGCCGATCGGCTTCGTCTGAAGCATCGAATAGAAGGTGGCGACTTCCCAAATGTCCGTGATCCGCAGGCTCAAACGATTGGCCAGGTACGAAACGCCGGGCGCATCGAGATAGCCCCGCTCGCGCTGGACGATGAACATCAAAGGTAGAATTGCCGAACGCGTCGACGGATACTTCGCCAGATGTCGATCGATTTCAGCTTCGATTTCAGGCGAAAACACCGCCATCTCACCCGGCATGTTCACCGGTTGATAAAGCGGCTGAATGTTAACTAATTCTGCAGCCATAGTTTCAAGTTTCAGATTTCAAGTTTCACGTTCGCTATCGCAACTTGAAAGCTGGAACTTGAGACTTGGAACTCATCTATCGATCTCTCCCAAAACAATATCCAGCGAGCCAATGATCGCCACGATGTCGGCAACCATGCAGCCGCGCGACAGATGCGGGAGCGCCGACAGGTTCACAAAACTAGGTCCGCGGAAATGAACGCGCGCCGGCTTGGGCCCGCCAGTCGATTTAATGTACACGCCGAGTTCGCCCTTCGAACCTTCAATTGGGAAATAAACCTCGCCCGGAGGCACGTCGACTCCTTCGGCCACGAGCAGGAAGTGATGAATCAGCGCGTCCATGTGCGTTTTCATCGCTTCGCGATCGGGCAAAACCACTTTCGGCGCATCAGCTTTTACCGGTCCTGGTTTCAAACGCGAGAGCGCCTGCTGAACAATCCTGTGCGACTCGCGCATTTCACGCATACGCACGAGATACCGCGCCCACACATCGCCGTCGTGCTCTACTGGAATTTCGAAATCGTAGGTCTCGTATCCCGTGTAAGGATTCGCGCGGCGAATATCCAGCGCGATACCGCTGCCGCGCAGCGAGGGCCCCGACAAGCCAAGATCGATTGCATCTTCCGCGGAAACGTACCCGATGCCCTGGGTACGCTTCTGAAAGATTCGGTTACCCGTGACGAGCTTGTTGAATTCATCGAGCGCCTTCGGAAACTCTGTTTGGAACTGCTGCACGCGCCGCTCAAAGCCAGCCGGCAAATCCATCATCAAACCACCGACGCGAAAATACGAGGGCGTGAGACGGCCGCCGGAAGCGGCCTCGATCAAGTTCATGATCTTTTCGCGCTCGCGGAAGCAGTAGAAGAAAACCGTCATCGCGCCGAGGTCGAGCGCGTGAGTGCCCAGCCAAACCAGGTGCGACGCGATGCGCTGCAGCTCGCACATCATCACGCGAATGACTTGCGCGCGTTCGGGGATTTCGATTTGCAGAAGCTTTTCCACCGCCATCACGTACGCGAGGTTATTGCCGAGCGGATTCAGATAATCCATCCGGTCGGTGATGACGATGCCCTGCTGATACTTGCGATATTCGAAGAGCTTCTCCATGCCGGTGTGGAGGTAGCCAATGTCCGGTGTCGCTTTCACCACCATTTCTCCGTCGAGCACCAGCTCGAGCCGGAGCACACCGTGCGTTGACGGATGCTGCGGGCCCATGGAAATCGTCATCTGCGAGTCGAGCGGCCGATCGACGATTTCGAATTGCGGCGGAATGTTAGCGACTGCGCTCATTTGTCCAATGTCCAATGTCCAATGTCCAATGTCCTCAGCTGGTCGACTTTGGACTTTGGACGTGGGACTTTGGACTACGTCAGACTGTACGGTTCATATCCTCGCAACGGAAAATCCTTTCGCAACGCGTATCCCTGCCAATCATCGGGCAGGAGAATGCGGCGCAAATCGGGATGTCCGTCAAAAATGACTCCAAACAGATCGTAGGTTTCGCGCTCGTGCCAATTCGCCGTCCGCCAGATAGTCGTGACAGTCGGCACGTGCGCGTCTTCTTCATTCAATACCACCTTCAGACGCAGGCGGTGATGCTTTGTCGTGGAAAACAGGTGGTAGTTCACTTCCAGGCGCGGCTCTTCTTCGGGACCGCGATCGAACCCACACAAGTCCGCCAGAAAATTGAATTCGTAACCGGGAGTCGTTTTGAGGAACTGACAAGCAGCAACGATCTGCTCACGCGGAACGACGACCGTCGTTTCTCCGAGCGCCGTGGTGGTCTTACTGACCCATTCAGCATGTTCACGCTGCAACGCCGCCGCGATCTGCGACGGCGTCTGCGCTGCGACTGTTTGTGAAACTTCGGTATTGCTTTCGGGCTGCTGAATTTCAGACATTAACAAATGAACCTTGCTCAATTAGAAAGAACGGCGCTTTTCATGGGTAGACGCAATAGTGTAGGGCAGGGGCTGATCCTTCCGCGGCTCGCGCAACGTCGAGCCGTCCGTCACGGGAAGCGTACCCGGGCTGATTGCCTCGCGCGCTTCCGCGTCGGGAGTGTCTTTGCGATCGCGAATCGATTCCTTCATCACTTTTTCCTGCAACATCATTACTGCGTGAATCAGCATCTCCGGCCGTGGCGGACAGCCCGGGATGTAGACATCCACCGGCACCACTTTGTCGACGCCCTGAACGATCGCGTAGTTGTCGAAAACCCCGCCGGACGTCGCACAGGCTCCCATTGAGATCACCCACTTCGGTTCCGGCATTTGATCGTAGATTCGTCTCAGCACCGGAGCCATCTTTCGCGAAACGCGACCCGAGACGATCATCACATCAGCTTGGCGTGGTGAAGCGCGAAACACCTCGGCGCCAAATCGCGCAAGATCATTTCGCGAACTAGTGACGTTCATCATCTCGATTGCGCAACAAGCGAGACCGAATGTCGCCGGCCAGAGCGAAGACTTGCGAGCCCAATTGATGAGCGAATCGAGGCGCGTGGTCAGCACCTCTGGTAACGCTTCAGCTATGACGTTTTCGAGTCCCACAACTTTCCGAGTCTCTCAGGCGGCCCTGGAAGAACTTAAAACCTGAGACCTGACTCCTGAGAGCCGCCTTTCGAGTAGTCGTGCTTCCGCTTCAGCCTCGCGCCGAGCGCGTTCGCTCCAGTCGAGCGCGCCCTTCTTGATGACGTAAACTAATCCTGCCGCAAGCAACGCGATAAAGACAATCATCTCGAAGAAGATCAGATTCTTCATGCCATATTGCGGCGATGAGAGCGTCTTAAAGACCACTGCCCACGGAATCAAGAAAATGACTTCAATGTCGAAGAGGATGAAGATCATTGCGATGAGGTAGAACTTGACGGAAAACCGCTCGCGGGCTGAGCCGACAGGATCCTTACCGCACTCATACGGCATCAGCTTCGTGCGTGTGTGCTTTCGCTGTCCAACGAATTGCGACAATCCGACCATGGTCACCGCGAAACCGGCGGCCACAATGAACATCAGGAGGATAGGTAAGTAATCGCTTAGGTTAAAGCTCATTGTTCGAACTAACCCGCAAAGAGCTAAGAGCAAACGTCTACATCAAAGGCCCCACTTTGCGCTTCACTCTTTGCACTTTGCGACTCGCGCGCTTGAGAATGATTGTACAAGCTCCAATCGTAATGCTGTGAGTAGGGGGTGTCAAGCGAACGATCTGTGATGGTGAAGGTGTAAATCTAACAGATTGACCGCGCAAAAATCGCTGTGCTAACGTCGCGAATTGGTGGTGATTGCGTGTCCCGACCGCGCGGGCCTGAGATTGGAACCAATCGGTGATTACCGGCTACAACACAGATGTCGAACACGGTGGCGTCACTTATCATGTGCAGACGGAAGATAAGGGACTGAATACACCAATCATCCTTTCACTTGTTTACTCAGGCGGGGCGATTCTCGCGAGTAAACGCTCGCCGTACGATGACCTGATCGCGGCTGGGTTCGATCAGGATGCGCTAATTGAGAGACTTCAACGGCAGCATAAACTGATTTGCGCGGCAATCAATGCCGGACGAATCGATGAGCTGAAACGCATGGGTATCCGTGGCGCGACTGGGGAATTGACTCCTTCGCCCGTCGGCACGCCTGTAGCTGATATCGATGACGACAAAGTTGATCGGGCAAAAGCGGCGCCGACCGTGCGTTTACAATCAGCCGGCGAGCGTTTTTCCACAGTTGAGGACTCTGAAGAACCGCTCAGCGTCGTGATCATTAACGAGACTCAAATGCGCGCGGGTGAATCAATCACACTGAGGCTGGAAGTAACAAAACATGGTGAGGGCGAGATTCGGCCGGCCGCTAAGGCGAACATCACCGTGAAAATCCTCGGCAGCAGTTTTCAGCCTTCGTCAACCTATTCGACGGCTGACAGCTACGGACACTCCTCGATTTCCGTGACGTTGCCTAACTTCAAGACCGGCCGCGGCGCGCTTCTGATCCGCGCGGAAAGCGACGGCGACGTCGCTGAAGTGCGCCGCATCATTCACCCGGCCTGACCCGAGCGTGAAAATTCAAATCAATGGCGAACCGCGCGAGTTTAGCCACGATTCTCTGCGGTTAAGCGAATTAGTTGAGCAGTTAGCGCTCGCGCCACAACGGATTGCTGTCGAGGTGAATCGACAAATTGTACGGCGCGCCGATTGGGAGCAGACAGAAGTCAGCGATGGCGACAAAGTTGAGATAGTCCACTTTGTTGGTGGCGGCGAAGACCACAGCGAAGTGGCAGCAGGCAAACCGCCGGAGACCTTTTCGTTGGTCCAACATCAGGTGTACAGTCGTAGCAGAATACATAACGGGGAAATCAGCATTCATGTCTACTCCAGCAGTCGCACTAACTGATCAATTCAAAGTTGCCGGCCAAACATTCAACTCACGTCTGATCATCGGCACCGGAAAATATCGAAGCTATGAGGAAATGAAAGCAGCCCATCGCGCCTCGGGTGCTGAGATGGTTACGGTTGCAGTGCGCCGGGTGCCTCTCGACCACAGCAGCGAATCGTTTCTGGATCATCTCGATCCCGCGCTTCGAATTCTTCCGAACACGGCGGGTTGTTACACCGCAGAGGATGCAGTGCGTACGGCCCGTCTGGCGCGCGAAGCACTCGGCACGGAATGGATCAAGCTTGAAGTAATCGGCGATCAGACGACTTTGTTTCCCGACAACGCACAAACACTCGACGCGGCGCGAACTCTGGTCAAAGAAGGTTTCGTCGTGCTGCCATATTTCACAGACGATTTGATTGTGGCGAAGAAGCTTCTCGATGCGGGTTGTGCGGCGGTGATGCCGCTGGCTGCTCCGATTGGATCGGGACTGGGTGTGCAGAATCCGACGAATCTGCGCATCATGCGCGAACAACTTCCTGACGCGACGATCATTGTTGATGCAGGCGTCGGCACGGCAAGCGACGCGACGATTGCGATGGAACTCGGCGCCGATGCAGTGCTGATGAATACCGCGATCGCGGAAGCTCAGGATGCGGCAAAAATGGCGGAAGCGATGAAGCTCGCCATCGAAGCAGGAAGACTCGCGTATCTCTCGGGTCGGATGACAAAGCGACTTTACGCGAGCGCTTCAAGCCCGTCGTCCGGCACAATTCAGCGCTGAGATGAGGTAAGGAGCTACTGCTTCGCAAGCGGACGCTTTAAGCAGAACTGCGGCCGACTCTCCATTTTAGGTGCGAGTGTTTTTGGTGGCACGATCGCAACCAGTTCCCACCCGTCCTTACCGACCTCATTCAAGGCTTCCTGATAGGTCTGGGCCTGCAGTCTATCTCCGTTCGCGACATAAACCTGCCTGCCCATGTCGTCGTCGACATATATCCACATGTATTCCCACTGTTGCATCGCAAAGCACTCCATAACTCAAGAATGGGGGCGAGCCATGCTGATCGCGTACTGTGTGACAGGCCTCATCTGGGCGGTGAGGAAGATTTCGGCGCCTGGCGCTGGCCTTTCGAAGCCAACAAATTGCGCTTGGAAAAACCTTGCAACACTTCCAATCTCGCGACGAGTTGGACAGAACGATTCTCAATTCGCTTTGCCTCAGCCAATCCTCGTTCGAGATCGAATAAGCCGACGGAGATGAAGGCCTGTTCCATCTCTGGGGCGTCGAGCAAACTGCTGGGACTGTTTAATTCGGCCATTGCTGACTCGGCCGGTGCACGCGTCTCGTTCTCCTGTTTATCCGCCGTCTCCAAGTGATTCAAACTCGTGACCGCACCGCGGAGGAATTCCATGGCGTCATCCGGCGTGTCGGTTGTAGCCAACTGTGCGGCAAAAGATAAGAGCGCGCGGATGTGCAGGCCGTTTCTCCCGGTTTGCGGGATCAGCAGCATCGCTTCATTGATTACGATCTTCGTCAACTCTGGATCGTGCTTCTTCTTGATTGCTTTAAGCGCATCAAGATACATCACTAGACGCACCGTCTGATCTTCAAGATTACGAATCTTAATTAAGGCCGGCATTAACTCGGATCGGGCAAGCAGAGCCCTTGCTTCGTTCCTCGTCAGCAACTGGGAATAAAGCTTTTTCTTTGTTTCATCAGTCACCTGCTCAAGTTGTTTACCCGCCTCATCGAAATCGCCATTTGAAAGCGCGAACGCAAAGCGTTCTTCTGGGTTCTCCGAAGAAAACTGGTTACCGCTGAGCCTCGCAAGAGCGATTTTGGTCAGTTGCGCAATGTTCGTAGGCACTTGCGCTGTCAGCTTGCCGGCGATCGAGTTCAATTCCGCAGCCAGAGTAGGCTGTAAGCGGGGAGCCAAGGCTGCGAGAATGGCGGCAATCTGCCCCTGACTGGCACCGCGGAATGCCAGGTCTGTCTCAGTGTAATGTTGACGCTTCAACGCTTCATCAGACTCCGCCAGAGAGGCTCTCAAAACATCGTATCCCGTCAAAAAGTATCTAAACTGCAACGACTCCAGTGAGGATTGGGCCTCGCCGGACACAAGGGACACGTTGGGTCCCGGAAACATATACGCGGCGAACGACTGCAGTGCCGCCAAAGAAACGAGCGTAGGTTTTGCCGGAAGGCTTTCGAGCACTTGGGCTGCGACATAATCCGAAAGAAGAGAGTCCTTTTCTCTCAGGCGAGCCAGGGCGCCGATATCCATCGGGCTGGGGCTCTTGATTAGTGAGCGCTCGAGAAGTCCGGCCGCCATGGGAGGATCTACATCGATCAGATTCGCAGCCAGTTTTGAACTCAAACGTGAATTGTCCGGAGCGGTCGCATCAGCTTTTGATGGATTCACAGACTGCGCGGCCAGAAACTCGCGTGCCAGCCTGGGATTGCGGGACGATGCATATTTGAGGATCAGCAATTTAGCCTGTTCCTTGTCTGCATCCTCTTCGATTTGCTGATTAGCGAAACGCCAGAGGGTCCGAAACAATGTTTCGGACCCCACAGCGTCGTAATAGGAGAGGACGGCCGCCGCGCGCGCTCGCACGCCTAGAATTGACAGTTGGTCATTGAGTTTCGCGCTCTCGGCAATGACGTCCTGGAGTTCTGCTATCGCAGGCGCGGTTTTATCTGAGACTGCAGTTCGATTCTGAGAGCGCGCCGGAACCGAGGTTAGTAGCAATGCCAGAAAAAGAGTCGCTTTGACAAACATGACAAGTCCTTTCCGACGAACAAGGTGCTTTCGTCTCAAGTACATTTGCTCTAGCGTATTGGCTGACCTCATAGGCATGCGAAGCCCATCATTAAATTCTGGTTGAGCTTCCTGATCGTTTATGTAACTTCGCTTGTGGCTCTTGTTGCAGGATTCCATGGCCACCGCCACCGCCCCAAGCACAGTACATTGCGCAGCCCGCAAGGACCCATTCTCCTGTTCCGAGACAGCCCGCACATACAGCGATGGCTACGGGGTTTCCTGTTGCTGCCCCGGCGCAAACACCACCACATGCGAGAAGGGTGGAGTAAGTAACACCCCAACCGGTTATACAGGTTTTCCAACAAGAGGCTCCGAGCGCATCAGGATCGTCCGGTGTAGCCGGACAACCGCAGCCGCGCGAAACCAAACTTGCAAACTTCGCTCGTGCTCGCCGCGAGAGCTTCGGCATCTGAGGATTGAGCCGCGACGACTTGCCTGTACCCAAGTTGGCGCTCAGACTACGCGCAACGTTGAGTGGCCTACTTTGAACACCTCGAGTCTCCGAGTCGTTCACTGCAGCCTGAGCTGTAACAAACGTCGAAAGCAAAAGAACTGTCATACTGATCGCAAACCGATACGTTTTCATAGGGTCTCCATCCTTTCATTTTGTAAGTTACCGCTGGATTCTTCGCGAATGGCAGGCGAGGATCGACAAATCATCATCCGTCCCCAGATGCCTCTCCAGTAGCAATGGCAATTCCAGCGGCGACCCCTTTTACAAGACTGCAACCGTGAGTGTCATTCAACTTCGCTAACCTCAATCTCAACCTATTCCAATCAGAGCGTGCGGCATGCGCTATGGCGCGTGCCAAAGTTCGGATGGTTTGCTGATAATGATCCAGCCCTTGCTTCGACTGATTACGTTTTCCTTTTCCAACGCGTTAAGTAGTCGGCAAAGATATGTCGGCGTAATTGATAACAGATGTGCAATCTCATAATGCTTCAGCGGAAGTTGCAGTCTCGATCTTGTTTCACCTCGCGTCGAGTTGTGGTTCGGCGGGAATCGTTCACAAAACTGCCACAGCAGTTGTTCGAGTCGCTGGCGTGCCGGCAGACAACTTAGTTGTGAAATCCGCGATACATGGTCCAGCACTTCATCACTGAGAATTTCCCTGACGCGAGCGGCGAGGGCAACATCGGTGGCAAGGAGCGAAAGAAACTTTCCGGAACTCCATCTGGTCAATGCGCAGCGTGTAATTGTGATGGCCGTGAACGGATGAGGCTTCTGTCTGATTGCGGCAGCGGATCCAACCAGTGACCCGGCAAACCGCAAGTCCAGAAGGATCTCTTGACCATTATCTTCTGACCGGGTCAGCTTCATGATGCCGCTCTGAATAAAGTAGACATCGGCAGGGTGCGCCCCCTGGCTGAATAGTTCGACGGTCGGGGGATAAATATGCGCGTCACCGACCAACCCAACCCGGTTGAACTCGAATCCTCTGGTGTCAGAATCGTGGGAGAAATCTGTCATCACACTGCACCAAAACGACCACTCGTAAATGGTTTGAAGACGCGTGAGTTACTAACAGCTTCAGATTTCTAGCCGGCTACTCTAATAGTGTCTGTAAGGTTTAGCAACAAATATTTCAATGCCGAAAAGCCGCCACTACCGGCGCACGCGAGAGCTGTTGAGAATGACAATCAGGCATGGTTTGATCCTGGGTCAGGTGAACACCCGTAAGTAGTCATTTCAAAAGGCAGTGATTCGCCTTGCAGTAATCAATCGAAGGCAGAAAATGTTCGCCGCCAAAACTGTGCAATGACCGCGCTCGGTTCACAGCGGGATGTCCGATAGCCTTTTACACTTTCTCAACTCTCAAGCAGGAAGGTCTTCACGATGACTACAAACGGAAACGAGCTGGAACGGATCGATCACATCGTCGTTTTGATGATGGAGAACGGTTCGTTTGATAACCTCTTGGGTTGGCTATATGGCGAAGACGATCGCACGCCGCGCCAGCAAACCTTCGACGGCGTGGCCGACAAGAATCTGATGAATCCTCGATCCATTCCGCGGGACGGAAGATGACACCCAGGTTGGGAAAGGAAAGGTGATGACCGATCCATACCCTGACCCGAAGGAACCGTACGATCATATTTATTCGCACATGTATGGTGTCAAGCCGCCGCCATCCCGGATATCAAACACACAACCGCCACGCCGAATCTGCCACCGCCATTTAACGGGTGTGGGCCGCATCCGCTCTCGCCGCTCCACGAGGCTTTGGGAAAGCCGCGAATGGTTTTGTGCAGGCGCACATTGGCGAGAGCTTAGCTTTCAGTAATTCAACAACTGACCAGGCAGTGGAACATTTCGACGCGCGCGAAGAACAAGTGCGCGCTGCGATGCATTAAGAGGATGATCTTGGTTCGCCAATGAGGTCGGTCTAAGGACAAGTGTTTGGCGGTGAACTTGAGTTTCTCGGTGTTACCGCTGCGGGACTATTGAAGTCTGCTGAATTCGAATTTGTGTCCTGACATCCGTTCGATTTGCGGCCGATCGACGTCGTGTTATTTGCCGCGCCACTCGCCGGGCTGGCGCCTTCAAAGCAGATGCCCGCGCCGGTTCCGTACCCTACAAAATCTACGATTGAAATTGCCGGAAACGGTGAAGGACAAGCGCTGCCCGCCATGCCCGTAAGAGCAGTCAGGTTGTTGACTAAGGCGATCTTTCCGGCGCCGGCCGCGATGTTCGTGGCCGAGGCGGGAGTAGCATCCGAGATGAACGCCGCACCAGTTGTTCCTCCCGAACCGAACTTAACCAGGTAGTAATGGCCCGCCGTTATTGAGCAGGTGCCAGTGGGGCAAACTCGATTCACTGCCCAGGGGGCTCCGCTGGTTGTGGCCGCCGATTGGTACTGGATGCTCCAATTGGTGATGTCTACCGCGGATGTGCTGCGATTGAACAACTCAACAAAGTCTGCGTTGTAAGTTGCGCTTGCGTTTCCGCCGCCGCCGTAAATCTGACTGATCACTAACACGGCGCCATCGTCATTGATGATTGTCCCGACGCCTTGCGAATTCGCGAGGTTCGCGTTAGTTGCGGCGCTGAGATCCACTGTGAAAGTTTCGTCGGGTTCGATGACAGTGTCGCCGTCGACCGTGACGTTAACGGGCTTCGTGGTCTCGCCAGGCAAGAAGGTCAGTTGTGTCGAAGGAATCGCCGCGTAGTCGCTGCCCGCGGTTGCGGTGCCGTTTGCTGTCGCATAGTTAACGGTAACGATCTGACCGCTGGCGGGCGACAAGGTGACCGTGAAAGTGAAGGTGGTCGAGCCACTGTTGCCTTCATTCAACCGAACGTCATTAATAGATAGATTCGGCGTCGGCTGCAGAATCAGAGTCGTCGCCGTTGAACTGTCGTTTGCGAAATTCGCATCGGTCGTCGCCGAGCTGACCGAAGCAGTGTTGATTGCCATGGCGCCCTGCGGTCCATTTGCCCTCGCGATAATGGTGGTCGTAAACGAGGCGGCACTGGCGACCGTTGCGTACGATATAGTTCGATTATTGCCGTTTCCGCCGCACACTCCACCGCCCGGCGAATTACACGATACGAATGTCACTTCGGCCGGCAGGTTGTCGTTAACCAAAACATTTTGGGCGGTCGCTGGGCCATTATTCAGAACCGTAATTGTGTAGGTAATGTTCGAGCCGATCGTGACCGGATCGGGTGAATCGATCTTGAGGATTTGAAGATCCGCCGAGCTACAATCGTTAATCGCTGAACTGCTATTCCGTGGATTGGGTGTGGCCGTAACAAAGTCAACGGCGTTGTTGTTCGTGTCCTGGCAGCCGCCGGACCTTCTGAAGTCGGCCGTAGTGTTTGACGGCGCTCCAGCCGGCGCTGCACCTTCATAGCAATGTCCGGAGGTGCCCGACGTATCTCCATAGCCGACCAGGTCGGCAATTGTTCCATCGCTCGGATTGAACGGCGCGGCGCCGTCGTCGCCCGGACAAGTTGCGCCTGTCAACGCATTCGTGCCAACAACCAAGGCGACTTTTCCGGATGTGTTTCCCATCGACATCGTTCCGATTGCATCGGGCACAGGCAACTCCGCGCCGTTCGAACTTCCGCCGCTTTCCTGCACCAGAAAGTACTTGCCCGGCGCAAGACTGCCCGTGGTGAGATTGGTCCGGGAGCTGCCGAAGTTCGATCCGACGCCCGCGTACTGAACTGAATAAGGCGTCACGGCGAAGTCAACGGTGGTGGTCCCACGGTTAAAGACTTCGATGAAATCGTTCCGGAAGGACGCGCCGGAATTATTGCCGCCGCCGTAAACCTGACTGATTACGAGCAGCGGAATGTCGTCGTTGCTGATAGTCGCAAGTCCCTGGTCGTCGTTAATCGACGCATTCGCTGACACGTTCGAGATTTTGACGAAGAAGCTCTCGTCCGGCTCGACCAGGGTGTCGCCGTTCACCGTAACCTCAAATAAGTAACTGCTCTGACCCGCAGGAATATTTTGCGAGATAAGACTGCGCGCGACGTAATCGCTGGTAGACACGGCAGTCCCATTCTCGGTTGTAATGTCAAAGGTTATTCCGCCAGGAGGCGCGGGCAAGCTTGAACTAACGGTGAACGTGAACTTGCTTGTTCCAGTGTTTCCTTCCGATAACGAAACATCATTCACGGACAACTTCGGTACGTCGTCGGTGACAATTGTGCCAAGTCCCTGCGCGTCACTGACGCTTGCGCCCACCACATTGGTGACGTTGACAAAGAAAGTTTCGGTCGGCTCGAGGTTCAGATCACCAGTAACTGTCACCTCGAAGATGTAGGTCTGCGAGCCGGCAGGAATTGTTTGCCCGGTTAACGAGCGCGCCACGTAATCGTTGTTCGCGGCCGCTGTGTTGTCCTCTGTCGCGACGTCGAAGGTGACCGGCACGGGCGCAGGTGTGGACAAGCTGATTGTGAAAGTGAACGTAGTCGTTCCGGAGTCTCCTTCGTTCTGGCTGACGTCGTTGATGCTCAAAGACGGCCCGGTCACAGTCAGGGTCGTCTGACTACTGTTCACGGCCGTCGCGCCGTTTGTCGCAGATGCGATGACGTGAGCGATCCCGGGAGTGCGCGCTCTGACCTTTGCTGTCGCCACGCCTGCGTTCGAATCAGTAGTCACTGACTCGACGGTAGCGACCGTCGGGTTGTCGGAAGTGAAACTGATCGAGGCATTCGTCATAACGCGGCCGTACTCGTCGAAGGCCTGCGAGGTGAACTCCATTGTTTGCCCCACTTTCACGCTGATGGACGCTGGCGCGATCGTCACTGTCGTAAGGTGCGCCGGACAATTTCCGAATGGCGTGCCGTTTAACCGCAAACCAGGAGAATAAGTTCGGCCATTCCCGCCCGGCGCTTGTGTGTGTTGCGCAAACGCGCCGACGATGTCGGGTGAACGCGTCAGTGATTGCGAGTTCGCGCCATCGAGGCCAGTGCTCCCGCCATAACTGAACTGGGTGATGAGATTGCCGACGCCATCGCGCAGGAGAATCGTCAAGCCGCTGTTCGTGAGCGATAGACCTGAGGAGGTCGTGGCCTTGACGACATGCGCGCAGCCAAAGATTGGGTCCGCAGGATTTACGTTTCCGCCGCCGAACACGACGATGGCTTCGCCGGCAGCCAAAGCGGTGCCTGATGCGAAAGTGAATCGGGTCGTTTCTGTCATGCTACCGGTTGGGCGCGTCCGAATTGTCCAGTTACTGAGACTGATTAATTCGCTCGAAGTCCCATTGACGAGCTCGACAAATTCATCCTGGACGCCATCGCGAAGACCATCGTGATTTGCATCGCCGGCAATTCCCGAAGGCGGGTCGGCGAGAACCTCGTTGATTAAGACGTTGCGGCCCGGATCGCCAGTGAAATTTACAGTTACCGGATTGCTGTCCCTTCCGTCTGAGGTGATGAAAACATTGACCGCTCCGGCCCCGCGCAAATCTGACGGCACGCGCACTCGCACCTCATCAAGACCCGGCATGTCCGGCGAAGGCACAACTGATTCGGCGTTGACTATCCTACTGCCGAGGTTGACGGTCGTTTGGATCGAATTGCGTGCCCCGGTTGCGAAGATGAGTAGACGCAGATTGCCGCTGGTTGGATCGAAAGGTCCGTCGGCCAGCGCGTTATCGCTGAGAATCATTCCTTCGCCGATGCCGTCACCAGTTTTGGTGAAGATCCCAGGCGCAGCACGGAGAACGGGAATTGTGGCGCGTGAAGCAAACCCGTCGGGGTTGGTAATTGCGACATCGGCGTTGCCAATTTCCGTCTGCGGCGGAACGAGAAAGTGGACGCGATCTGGCGATACGAAAAGGATTTGCGCCGCGCGACCATTCACCGTGACGGTGGTACCGCCGACGTTCGTGGGAAAGGAACCGTTGGGTAGTTTTTGTGATTGCTGCGTGGTGCTCGCAAGCGCCCCCCCAAACGCGGCGACAATACTCTCCGGAGTCACAGCCTTTATCGAGGATGGTTCGTGACCGAGCGAAGCTTGATTCAAAATCGAAGTTAACGTTCCAAATTGCGGTCGCGCCGCGGTTGCCGTTGCGTAAATCTCAGACTTGTTTTCGAGGCCGGGCGCGACCGGACCGGACAAGGCGCGCGGGAAATTGAATACGATAATCGATCCATCGTCGTCCAAAGCTGAGATGACTTCGCAAGACTGAGTGCTTCCGTCAAAGCAATCGGCTTCGCCCGGTGCGCTCGTGACGCGCGCGAATGAAGTGGTAGGGATGTCGTAAAGGTAAAGCTCGACGCTTGCGTCTGAGTTGCTGAAACCGGTAACCGCACGACGCGTGGCAAAGGCGATCCGTTTCCCATCTCCGCTAATCGTCGGGTGCAAGGGAACTTCACTTGTGCGTGTGCCGAGGGAGGTGACTTGCCGATTCACGTTCCCACTGCGGCCATCATAGAAAAACACCTGACTTGAGTTCGTGGCTGTTTCACCCGCATAAGCGACGCGCGTTCCGTCATCACTAATCGCGCGACCGTATGTCATCACCAGTGCTTGAATTTGAGTAGCGAGCAGCGTGGGCGACGATGAAATGCGATCCTGAATCATCAAGTCGCGCTTGCGACTTGGCATCGAGCCGGTATCCCGAATGAAAGCAACCTTCGCACCGTTGCCGCTGATCTTCGCGTCGGTGCAGCCAACATCGCCGATGGAGTTCGTTAGTTGCGCAAAGGTTGCTGCGAGGCTGTCGTAAACAAAGATCTCCAAATTGCCGTCGTCGTTTTGCGAAGTGATGTTCCGGTTCGATGAGAACGCGACGAAACGGCCGTCGTCGGAAATCGACGGCTGGAAATTGCCGTTCGCCACTCGGTTAGCAGGATCGCCTGGTGTGGTATTGGTGACCTGAAGCAGACTCGATCCGTTGAACAGAAAAATCTCGGAGTTGCCATCGCTATTGGTCTTGAGTGGATCGTCTTTCGAAGCAAATGCGATGCGTGACCCGTCTTGAGAAATTGCCGGCGAGACTGCGCGGGTGCGACCCATCTGAAAAAGTGATCCTGGGTCAACCGAGATATTCGCGCGGATTGCGCGGAAGCCATCAGGGCCACCCGCACCGGCGACGTCTTCGGTGCTTTCAAACGCGACGATGCGTCCGTCACCACTGATAGACGGGTTGATGTTGATTGCTTCGTCAGGTGTGTTGATGAGACGGCGCAACGTTGACTGGCTATGGCTAACCAGCGACGCGAGCCAGACCAAAGCGAAACAGGAGACAACGACTGGGAGAGTTCGATGTCCAAGCATGGGAGATTTAAATGTAGAGCGGAAGGCATTCTATACAATTTTCCCGGAAACACAATAAAAAATATGCCGTGTTGCAAGACTAAATGTGAAGCGTCTGGTGGCAAGGCTGGGCAGGCCTGAGTTACGATGGCGTCGACGTTCCCATCTCAAACCCGCGAGGACCCTGAATGAGAATCGCAATCGCCGGCGCGAGCGGCTTAATGGGGGCCGCTATCAGTCCCGAACTCGAAACGGAAGGTCACGATGTCGTTCGTCTCGTGCGCAGTTCGCCAAAAGCGGGTGAGATCGAGTGGCACCCGAACCAGGACGCAGTCGATCCCGCCAAACTGGAAGGCTTCGATGCGATCATCAATCTTGCTGGAGAGAACGTGGCGGACGGCCGTTGGACTGACGAGAAAAAGAAGAAGATACACGACAGTCGCGTGCATGGCACTCATCTGTTGAGCGAAGGCATCGCGAAGCTGACAACGAAACCGCGAGTTTTCTTGTGCGCATCAGCCACGGGTATCTATGGTGACCGCGGAGATGAGACGCTCGATGAGCAAAGCGAGTCCGGTGGCGGCTTTCTCGCCGGCGTCTGCCGCGAATGGGAAAAAGCAACGGAACCGGCGCATCGTGCCGATGTGCGCGTCGTGAATCTGCGCTTCGGACCGGTTCTCGCGCGCGCGGGCGGCATGCTGGAAAAAATGCTGACGCCGTTCAAGATGGGTCTCGGGGGCAAAATTGGTTCCGGCAAGCAATACATAAGCTGGATCGGGATTGAAGATGCTGTGGCTGCAATGAAGCTCGCGCTAAACGATGGGTCGATTCGCGGACCACTCAACGTCGTGTCGCCGAAGCCCGTGACGAACGAGCGTTTTACCCGCGCGCTCGGCGAAGTGCTTTCGCGACCGACGGTGATGGCCATGCCTGCATTCGCGGCGCGGCTGGCATTTGGAGAAATGGCTGACGAGATGTTGCTTGTGAGTCAGAAAGTTATGCCGAAAAAACTTCAGGCGGCGGGATTTCAATTCGAATATTCGGATTTGGAGGCGGCGCTCCAGCATTACCTAAACTGAGTCACCAAAGCACCAACGCCAGCAGAAAACGAAAAACTCCCGCGCCCATCAGAACCCAAAACGCATTCGGCCGATAACGCAAGAGAATTCCGAGAATGATGATTGCCATCGAAGCGCCAATGATTGTGTGAATGCCTGAGCGGGCGACGCTCCAGGCGGCGGCGCCCAGCAACCCGGTCACCGCGGGCGCCACGCCGCGCAGGAACGCTTGAATTTGTCTGTTAGTGCGAAAGCGTCGCAACGAAGAGCCCGCGGCAATCGTCATCAGAAAAGACGGCAGAAAAACACAGACAGTGCAAAGAATCGCTGCGAAGATCCCAGCAACGCGATAGCCGACAAATGTCGCCATGATTAAGACCGGACCGGGCGTGATTTGTCCGAGCGCGGTGGCGTCCGCAAACTCCTGATGATTGAGCCAGTGATGCGAACGCACCACCTCATTTTCAATTTCCGGGATCATTACGAAGCCGCCACCGAAGGTAGCCGCGCCAATGCGTAAAAAAATGAACGAGATCGAGAGCGCGAGCCCGAGCTTCGCAAAGAAGGGAATTACCGGAAGAAAGACACTCCGGGGCGTTATGCCGTTTGGTGATTCGCCGTCATCGCTCTCGTCGTTGTCAGACTGAGTAACGCGCCGCTCATCAAGTTGGCGGACGCGTTCTTCGGCCATTGCTTCCGTCAAATACCCACCAACAAAACGATGCGGCTTTTTCGGTCGGCGCGCTGCGATGCGTTGGCGAATTCGCTGCTGGCGTCGCGTTGCAAGTCCCCGAATGCGCTCAATACGCGGTTTCTGCCTTTCGGCAAACGACTCGATGCCGATGCCAATCAGACCCGCGATCAGAATCACTTCTACAACTGTCGCTTTCAAGAAGATCACCGCGGCGAAAGAAAGAAGGATGAGAATTCGCTGCCAGCTTTTGCTTGACGTGTGCTTGCTCATACGCCACGCGGTGACGGCGATGAGCGCGACTACGGCAGCGTTGAACCCGTGGAACAGTTGTTCGGTATTCGGCAGCGCGCGAAAGCGATCATAAAAGATCGCGAGCACGATCATCATTATCATCGAAGGCAGGATGAAGCCTGCGAGCGACACGCTCGCGCCGCGCCACCCACGCATGCGAAAGCCAATGTAGGTGACCGCATTACCCGCCGCCGTCCCCGGCAAACTCTGACCAAGCGCCAGGGCTTCGACGAAGTCGTGTTCCGTCAGCCAGCGACGCTCGAGTACGACCAGATGTCGAATCTGGCTAAGCACGGCAAAGCCGCCGCCAAATCCGCTGATGCCAATTTTAAGGAATGAAAGGAAGAGACCGCCGAGAGTTGCGGTGCGCGAGATTTGCTTTAACCGGCGCTGCTGATATCTTGCGCGAGTCTTGATCTTGCGAACGCGTTCGCGTGCGTGAGTTCGTTGCGCAACTTTGCCCTTGGCCACTGCATGCGCGAGTGTAGCATGGAGTCATCCACAGATTACCCGGATCCCATAGAGAAGACCCTCTGTGTCATCTCCGCTGATCTCAAGACGTTACGGGAGCCGCCACTTCAGTGTGGCGGCCGAACGCCGGTAGAACCTCAAAAACTTCCAGCGCGTACTTCACATTCCCAAAAGGCGCCGAGACCTGCACGCCTTGAATGAATTCACTCACTTCCAGAAGAGACTCGCGAGCGATCTTCAACCCTTCATCACGCCCCGCTTCTTTGCTGATTGCTGATGCCGCGCGCATCCGTTCCATGATTTCGGGGGTGACGTGCACACCCGGCACCTCGTTGTGCAGGAACTCGGCGTTGCGATACGAAACGAGCGGCCAGATGCCGGCGACAATTGGAATCCGATGACCTTCGATTCGTCTCAGGAACTCGCGGAGTTGTTGAGTATCAAACACCGGTTGCGTGATCGCGTACTCTGCCCCCGCTTCAATCTTCCAATCAAAGCGGCGCAGCTCTTCGTCCATGTTCACCGCGCCCGGATTGACCCCGACTCCGATCGAAAAGGCAGTTGGTTCGCCGATTGGGTTGTTGCCAATGTCCAGGCCGTGGTTCAGCTTATTGACCATGTTCGTCAGACCGATCGCGTCAATGTCGAAGACCGCGGTCGCGTCTGGGTACGGGCCCATCTTCGGCGGATCGCCAGTGATCAAAAGCAAGTTATGCAAACCCATCGCTGCCGCGCCCAACAAGTCGGACATCATTCCGAGCAAGTTTCGATCGCGACAGCAGTAGTGCAGCACGGCTTCCATGCCGACTTCTTTCTGCACCATCAAAGCGGTTGCCATCGCCCCCATGCGTGTTTGCGCGCGCGGGCCATCAGGAATGTTGACCCCATCAACACCCGCGTCTTTAAGAAGTCGAATTGAATCCAATGTCTTCCAGGGATTGCAGCCTTTCGGTGGCAGGACTTCCACGGTCGTGACGAATTCGCCCCGGGCAATCTTCCGTCCCCAGTTCGAACGCTCTTCCGCGGGGACGACTTTCACATCAGCTGGCTTCAAGTCGCCGACGCTCAGCTTTGCTGCGTCAGGGACGGTAACTTTCTGCACGCGCGGATTGAGCATGCGCAGCGCGTCAGCCATCAGCTTGATGTGAGCCGGCGTGGTGCCGCAGCAGCCGCCGACGAACCTGGCGCCGGATTGTGCGATGCGACGTGAGTATTCGGCCATGTACTCAGGCGAGCACATGTAGAATTGGCGGCCACCGACCTCGCGCGGCAATCCCGCATTTGGTTGCGCGGAAAGTTTGCGCGTAGTGAATGCGCGCATCTTTTCGATCGCGTTGAGGACGATTGCCGGACCAACACCGCAATTCAATCCGATAACATCAGCGCCCCATTCGTCGAGCTGCGTGGTGAAAACATCCGCAGTTGTTCCGAACGCAGTATTGCCGTCGAGTTGAATCGTCACCTGCGCAACGATCGGCAGGTCGCAAAGCTCGCGAACTGCTTTAATTGCTTGCTGCAATTCCGAAACGTCCGAGAAAGTTTCCAGGACGAATAAGTCGACGCCGCCTTCGAGCAACGCTGATATCTGCTCGGCGAACATCGCCTTCGCCTCATCGAACGAGGTTGGACCGTACGGCTCAATGCGCAATCCGAGCGGGCCGACCGCGCCGGCAACATAGGCGCGATTGCCCGCGGCTTCACGCGCGATTTGGGCGGCCTTGATATTGATTTCGCGCGCGTTTGCTTCCAGTCCGTACGGCTGCAGCTTGTTGACGTTCGCCCCGAAGGTATTTGTCTCGATGATTTCAGCGCCGGCACGGATGTATTCGGCGTGAACATCGCGCACGAGGTCGGCCGCCACGAGGTTCAGTTCGTCGTACGAACGGTTGATGTAGATGCCCTTCGAATAGAGCATCGTCCCCATGGCGCCATCAAAGACGTGAATGCCGTCGGATTCAAGGAGGTCTCGGAAGTTAAGCATAGCGTGCCGTCCGTGGTCAGTTGTCAGGAGTCAGTTGCAAAGGCGACTGACAACTGACGACTAACAACCGACGAAATAAAAATCCCGCGCTAAACAACGCGGGACTTCAAAAGGTCTGCCGGTTTTTCGGGTTCGTCGTTTCGAACTGCCCGAGCTGTTTAGCCGTTTGTTTTACGTGGCCGCAAGTCGCCTTAACTCACCACGTTTTTCAATTCTGCTTTATACGCCGCTGCTGCTGGAGGTGTCAAGCACTTGGAGAGCCGGCAAAAGCGAAGCGGCGACCTTCGGATCATTTAGGCCAACGCCTGCCATCCACTGCGAATCTCCTCCTTGACACGACGAACCGCATCTGGCTGAATTGCTCGCAATCTCCCAGCGATTTATCAATTTCAGCAGCACGCCCGGGCGGCGACTGATTCGGAGACAAACCAGATGAGCGAACCGATGGACATGCCGAAGACTGATCGGCAACTGCCGAGTCAAGACACAAGTTTCTTCGGGCACCCGCGCGGACTATCCACTCTCTTCTTCACTGAGATGTGGGAGCGGTTCAGTTTTTATGGACTGCGCCCGTTGCTGGTGCTGTTTATGAAAGCGGCCATCGACAGCGGCGGGTTCGGTATTCCGGTGGAACAGGCGTCCGCGATTGTCGGGATTTATGCGGCCAGTGTTTACCTTGCCTCTCTGCCCGGTGGTTGGATTGCGGATCGTTTATTGGGACTTCGCCGCGCGATCATGACCGGAGCGGTGCTGATTTCATGTGGCCACATATCGATCGGTTTCTCGGCGCTGGCTCACACGAGGGCGACTTTCTTCATCGGTCTTGTACTGATTGTCCTTGGTACCGGATTGTTAAAGCCTAATATTTCAGCCATTGTTGGAGATCTCTACCCGGAAGGCGGCGCGCGCCGCGATGCCGGTTTTTCGATCTTCTACATGGGAATCAATAGCGGTGCGGTACTCGGGCAATTGTTTACCGGTCTGTTAGGAGAAAAAGTCGGATGGCACTTCGGCTTCGGAGCTGCGGGCGTGGGTATGCTCATCGGACTTGCCTGGTTCGCGTTTCGATCAAAAAAGACGCTTGGCAATTTAGGTTCAGAGCCAACGCGCCATTCAGATCCAGCGGTGCAACGCAAGCAGGAATCGGTGATGAAGCTTGCGCTGGCAATTGGTTTGGGTCTTTTGATTGTAGTTATTGCCCTGGCTTCCTTCAGAATCATTCACATTAATCCGTTAATAGTCGGCAGGTACTTTCTTTACGTCCTTGTCGGAGTAGCTGTGGTTTACTTCCTCTACCTCTTTATCGCGGGCGGACTCGTCGGAGATGAGAAGAAACGAGTAATTGTCATCTTCATTCTCTTCATATTCGCCTCGATCTTTTGGGCTGCGTTTGAGCAGGCGCCGACCTCTCTAAATTTGTTTGCGAGCGATTTTACCCGGCGGACTATATTCGGTTGGGAAGTTCCCGCCATCTGGTTTCAAAACATCAATTCCATTTTCATTGTGCTCCTCGCGCCCCTCTTCGGAGCGTTGTGGCTAAAGTTTGCCAAGGCCGGCCACCCGCTTTCCAGCCCGTTCAGGTTTGCCCTCGGTCTGTTGTTCGGGGCCATCGGGTTCGGTTTGATGATTCCTGCGGCTAACTTCTTAGTAAGCACAAACGGCCTGATAAAGGTTTCTGCTTTGTGGCTGGTCTTCAGCTATATCTTTCAAACCTTCGGCGAGCTTTGCCTCAGTCCAGTAGGTTTGTCATCGATGACGAAGCTCTCGCCACGCCGATACGTCGGGCAGATGATGGGCGTCTGGTTTCTGGCAAGTTCGCTGGGTAACCTGATCGCGGGCCTCGTCGGTGGCCATGTTAATCCAGAGAATCTCGCACAGACACCGGTTGTGTTCATCGGAACCACGATCGCGCTGGTGATTGCAGCCGCGATCCTATTCGCGTTAACCCCTTTTATTCGGAAACTAATACCAATAGAAGCTCAGTAGATCATGAATATCAATTTGCGTCGGAACATTTCTGTCGGCGTTTGTCTGTTGGCGTTTGCGCTTAGTGCATCCACGGTGCTAGCGCAAAACAAACTTCTCACTATCGACGACATTTTCGATCCGCAGAAGCGCGTCAACTTTAACGGAACGCCTTCGAGCCCGCGTTGGTTGAAAGACGGTGTCCATTACATCGTGGCCAGCAAGGAACGCAACGCATTCCCGCGCCTGCTGAAAGTGAACGCCGTCACCGGCAAATCTGAACCCTTCTACAATGCTGCGAAAATGGAAGCCGCATTTGCGGCGCTGCCCGGAATTAGTCGCGAAACAGCACACCGACTCGCCAACCAGACCTCTTACCAGATGAATTCGGACGAGACCGGCGTGCTGATCAATCAAGCGAACGATCTGTTCTATTACGAGTTCGGAAGCGATCGCGCCGTGCGTCTGACGCAGGGTGCGGCAGAAGAAGTTGGGGAAGGCTTCAGTCCCGACGGGAAGATGGTCAGTTTTGTGCGCGGCGGAAATCTGTTTGTCGTGGAGATTGGATCGCAGCGTGAGCGCGCGCTCACGCTCGACGGGAGCGACAAGATTCTGAATGGACGGCTGGATTGGGTTTATCAGGAAGAGCTTTACGGCCGCGGCAACTTTGGAGCGTACTGGTGGAGTCCGGATTCGACGAAGATTACATTTCTAAGACTCGACGAAAGTCCGGTGCCTGATTTTCCGGTTGTCGATCAAATTCCGACCGACCAGCGCCTCGAAATGACGCCGTATCCGAAGGCCGGCGATCCAAATCCGATCGTGAAGCTTGGCGTCGTCGCTTCCGCCGGAGGCAACGTTACGTGGGTCGATACGGGCAAGTACATGCCTGAAGACCTCTTGATTGTGCGTGTGGGATGGTTTCCCGATGGTAAGAGAGTCTACTACCTGGCACAGAATCGCGAACAAACTCTCCTGGACTTCAACGCGGCCGATCCCGAGGACGGCAAAACCACAAGTCTCTTTCGCGAAACGACCAAAGCGTGGATTGGTGTGAACGACGATGGCATCCTTTGGTTGAAGGATGGATCGTTTCTTTGGATGAGCGATCGCAGTGGGTGGACCCATGTGTACCACTACGCGCCCGACGGGAAATTGATCGCGCAGGTGACCAAGGGTGATTGGGATGTTCGTGGGATGGATGGAGTCGATGAACAGAAGGAAACGCTTTACTTCAGCAGTACAGAACACAGCTACATCGCGAACCAGGAATATGCGATCAGGTTCGACGGTACCGGCATGACACGGGTGACGTCGACGGAAGGCGCTCATCGCGCTTCATTCAATTCCGGCGCGACGCAGTTTATCGATTCGTGGAGCGACGTGAACACGCCGACTCAGGTGCGCTTGTACGACGCAAACGGAAAACTCGTGCGCGTTATCGACGAAAATAAGGTCGAGGCGCTGTCGCAATACAAGCTCGGCAAAGTCGAGTTCCTGAACGTAAAGACGCGCGACGGCGTCACGATGGAAGCGATGATGATTAAGCCGCCCGATTTCGATCCATCGAAGAAATATCCGGTTTGGTCTTACACGTACAGCGGACCGCAGGCGCCGCAAGTGCGAAACGCCTGGGGCAGCACCACCTTCATGTGGCATCAGATGCTGGCACAGAAGGGCTACATCATCTGGATCTGCGACAACCGCACGGCGAGCGATAAAGGTGTGAACTCTGCCTGGCCGCTCTACCAGAATTTCGGCGAGCTGGAGCTGCGCGATTTGGAAGATGGTTTTAGTTGGCTGAAGTCACAGCCGTACGTCGACGGTTCGCGCATCGGATTGTGGGGATGGAGCTACGGAGGATTCATGACGAGCTATGCGCTGACGCATAGTCAAACTTTCAAAATTGGAATTGCCGGCGGCACGGTTTCTGACTGGCGCAACTACGACAGCATTTACACCGAGCGTTATATGCGCACCCCGCAAAACAATCCCGATGGCTACTGGAAGAGTTCGCCTATCCACTTCGCCAAGGACCTGCACGGAAAGCTCCTGCTGATTCACGGCGCGATCGATGACAACGTGCACATGGCCAATACGATTCAGTTTTTGTATGAGTTGCAGAAGGCCGGCAAACAAGTCCAGTTGATGCTCTATCCGAAATCACGTCACGGCGTCACTGACCCGGTGCTCGTGAAACATATGCGACAGATGATGACAGACTTTATTTTGGCAAATTTGTGAAGGCGAATTCATCAGTGTTGATGTTTTTCTTTGCGCTTATGTTTGTCTGCGTGCCGTGTGGGCTTGGGCAACCGAACTGGAAGCCTTATGTCCCACCTGACAAGAGATTCTCAGTGGAGTTGCCTGCGAAGCCAAGTTATCAAAGAAGAACGACGGCCGGAATTGTGGGGCCGTTGCCAGGTCCTGTTGAGGGAATAATGGCTATCGACAGTTACGATTTGCCAATAACTGAACCAAACACTAGCTTGAGAATCAACGTTTATAGTGTGACAGAGCGCGACACTTACAAACTCTTTGAGAAAAAGAGAACAGCGTCCGTCCCGGATCCCTACTACGCGAAAGACGAAGCAGTCGAAGTAAATGGATTGCACGGAAGAGAATACATTTATCAGAAGGGAAAATTTGCGAGCCGACTCTTGATCGTTTTCGCAGACCACTTGGTTTACACCGTGACTTTCAATACTGAAAGCGACAAGGGTGTTGGTCGCGGAGCAGTAAATAGGATCTTTGCCAGCTTTCGGCCAACTCCGTAGCCTCATCTCCTTTGACATCTCGGACACCAGTACGTCGATCGCCCTCCGTGTGTCTCGCGCTTGATCTTTGCTCCGCACCGCACGCATGGTTCGGCTTCGCGATCGTAAACCTGCCAGAAGTTTTCAAACGCCTCGCTGTAAGAAAAACCGTCCGGGTGTTCGAGGTTCACTCGTGGCGCCGATCCATCGGTCAACGCATCGCTGAGAACCTCGCGAATTGCCTGATGCAGTTGAACGACTCGTTTCGGTGCCAATGTTGCGGCAATCTTGAAAGGGTTTATCTGCGCGCGGAACAGCGCTTCTGATGCGTAGATGTTTCCCAGTCCGAGCACTTTCGTCTGATCGAGCAGCAGCGTCTTCAGGCTCCTTTGCGAACGCGTGAGCGTCTCTTTCAGATAAGCCAGACTGAATTCATCCGAGAAAGGCTCGGGCGCGAGCTCGCGAATCCCCTTCGTTTCGCGCAGACGCGAATACGGCACCAGCTTCATCACACCAAACTGCCGCTGGTCGCAAAAGACAAGACGCCGATTGTTGTCGAGATAGAAGATGACATGAGCGTAGCGCGGCAGTTCTTCATCGACGGTGAGATAACGAAACTTGCCCGTCATGCGCAGATGTACAATCAGAACGCTGCCGGAACCGGACCGGGTGTGCGTGGCGCGTCCATGCGACAACACCCGCGCCCGATCGAGATCAATCAGAATGAATTTGCCACGGCGGCGAACGCCGATAATGCGGCAGCCTTTTACCTTGCGATTGAATGCGGCCTTGCCTTCGCGTGGGACCAGCTTTGGCAAGAGGATTTCGGCCGCAAGGATTCTGCGGCGAACAATGACGTGCCGCAATGCGCGTACGACGTGCTCGACTTCCGGGAGTTCCGGCATCTCGGCAGTGTGCGTTCCTCTTTAACGCAGAGTCAACCAGGCACACGCCTATCCCAGTGCACGAGATCAGTTACAGACCGCTGCGGATCGCGTCTTGAGTTAGAACACCCGCAACACCAACAGAATGATCACGATCACGACCAGCAGTCCGAGTCCGCCGCTCGGCCCATATCCCCAATTACGGCTGTAAGGCCAAGCAGGAACCGCTCCCAACAGCAAGATGATTAGGATTATTAGAAGAATCAGCCCCATACGCTATCCCTCGATTCCGACTCAGAACGTCTGAAGAGCTCGCCCCAGGGGACAGAAGTGGGCAAGGTGTGTGCCGGGAGACCTTTGCGTGTCTTCGCGCCTTTGCGTTTTGGCATGAGCCGATTCTCGCAAAGGCGCCAACACGCAAAGAAAACGCAAGGACTCAGTGCGGTTTGCTGCCAATCAGAGGTTCGATCTCGGCAAGCGTTTTTTCTACGAGTCTTGGTTTACGCGCTTCAATGTTCAGACGCAGGAGCGGCTCAGTATTGGAAGGTCGGATGTTGAAACGCCAATCATCGCCGGTGAGCGAGAATCCGTCAGTTAAATCTTCTTCTCCGCGTCCCGCGAAATGATCTTTGACCTTCGCGATCGTCTGCTGAGCGTCTTTGACTCGATAGTTCAGCTCGCCGGACATGTAATGTCCTTCCATGTAAGGCCGCATCGTTTCTGAAAATGATTTGCCCGTGCGCGAAAGTTGTTCGAGCACGAGGAGGAACGGAATCACACCGTTGTCGGCATAGAAGTTTTCGCGGAAGTAATAATGTGCGCTCATTTCACCGGCAAAAATTGCGTTCTCTTTGCGCATGCGATCTTTGATGAAGGCGTGACCGCTCTTTGAAATAAGTGGCTCCGCGCCATGTTGCTCGCAGACCTTTATCGTCGGCCAAATCACGCGTGGATCGAAAATGATCTTGTTATGGCCGCCATGCTTTGTCAGGAGCACATCGGCCAACAGAGCAGTCACATACGCGCCGGAAATGAATTCGCCCTTTTCGTCAAGAAACATGCAGCGGTCGGCGTCGGCATCCCAGATCGCGGCGAAATGAAAATTGCCATTTCGCATTGTCTCTTCTGACTCCGCCCGGTTCGCAGGCTGCATAGGGTCAGGAGTGCCTTTTGGAAATGTCCCGTCGGGCTGCCAATTAAGCCGTGTCGTCAGCAATCCCAGTTTTGCAGCAATCAGGTCAACTCCCGCGCCCACATAACCGAAATTCGCATTTGCGAGCAGATGAAATGGCTTAATCGCATCGCAATCGATAAAACTCAGGACATGCTGAACGTAATCGTTGAGCACATCTTTCTTTTCGACCGAGCCTTTCTTGCCGGACGTGACGCTTTTGTCTTTACCTTCTTTGATGATGTCGCGGATTTGAAACAGTCCCGTATCCGATGAAATGGCCGCAGCCTTCTCCTTCACCATCTTCGCCCCGTTGTATTCCTTGGGATTGTGCGAGGCTGACACGACGACTCCGCCCGAATATTCAGGCGACGAACCAACCGCGAAGTACAGCATGTCGGTAGTGATGCCGCCGATATCGACGACATTCACGCCTGCGTCAAGGAATCCGTCGGTTAAAGCCTTCTGAAGCACCGGACCGGACTCGCGTGCGTCTCGTCCGACGACCATCGTCTTCGGATGAAAAAGAAGCGTGTAGGCTTTCGCGATGCGATAGTAAGCCTCTTCATCGAGGTCCGTCGGGTAAACACCGCGAATATCATATGCGCGAAAACAGTCGAAGTTCATTGCGTAATCCTTCGTTTTGTCGGGTTGGCCACAGAGTCACCGAAATGAAGTAATGACTGAAATAAATGTCTAAGTTCGCTCGGTGTCTCAGTGTCGCTGTGGCAAATCTCACGGACACGTGCGGGTGTAATCTGACAGCGCCGTCTTATCACCAAGCACGCAACCTGGTCCGACGATAGCCGATCGACCGATGTGACAGCCACGGCCGATGACTGCGTGATTTATTTGCGCCGCCGTGCCGACCCGTGTATGTCCCCAGATCACCGAATTCTCAATGCGCGCACCCTCTTCGATGTAACAGGCTTTGCCGAGAACTGAATTCACAATCTCCACTCCGGGCTTGATTGTGCAATCGTCCGCGACGATGGACAACTCGTCGATCTCAGAGTGCGTGGCTGAATCAAAATTACCGCGTCGATCCTTGAGATGAAAACGCGTTACTCGATTCGCAAGCATGTCTTCGTGTGCTTGCAAATAACGAGCGGGAGTGCCGATATCCATCCAGTAGGTGCGCGGTGGGATGTGGGCAAAGAACGCCTCGCCCTGTTCGAGCAGTTTTGGAAACAGATTGTATTCGAACGAATAATTCTGGCCTTTCGGAATCAGGTCTAGGACTTTTGGCTCGAGCACATATGCGCCGGCATTGATATTCCGGCAATCGGTTTCGCCGGGCTTCGGCTTCTCGACAAAGCGCTGGACGCGGCCATCGCGGTCAGTTTCTACAACGCCGTACATGCTGGCGTCATCGACGGGAATCAGGAAGATCGACGCCGTAGCTTTCCGGTCCTTGTGCTGTCGAATCATTGCTTTCAGATCGAGGTCAGTCAGAACGTCACCGTTGAAGACGACGGTCGGCTCGCGAATCAAATCCTCGGCAAACTTGTATGCTCCGGCAGTACCCATCGGCTGTGGTTCGACGGTGTACTTCAGATTCACACCAAATGTTGAGCCATCGCCTAGTTGCTGCTCGATCTTCTCGGGCTGATATGAAAGTGAAAGAGTAATGTCGGTGACGCCCGCGCGCTTCAGCGTGTCAATCTGGTAAAGCAGAAAAGGGCGATTACAGATGGGAACGATCGGCTTCGGCGTATAAACCGTCAACGGGCGCAGCCGTGTCCCTTTTCCGCCAGCGAGTATGAGAGCCTGCATGAGTTACTTACTGCAAGGCGTGAATAATTTGGAGGCGTAATTTCAAGCGGCGAGAATAACATCCGGGCATGAACGTTTTCAATCGCGGGTAGCGTCCGATAGGACACTACCCAATCGTGTATGCGCCTTGACACCCTTTTGATTAAACGCAATTCTCGATTATCTTCAATAACAGTCAAAAACGTGTCAGAAATCAAACAACCAGTAATCGTGAGCGCCGTGCGTACGCCCGTCGGGAAACTTCTCGGCGCATTAAAGAGTTTCCAAGCCACCGAACTTGGCGCCATTGTTGTGCGCGAGGCGGTTAAACGTGCCAGCGTGAAGCCGGAAGAGGTTGACGAGGTCATCATGGGTTGCGTCATTCAGGCTGGCCTCGGACAGAATCCCGCACGCCAGGCCGCGCTGCGCGGTGGTTTGCCGGACACTGTCTCAGCCGTGACCGTAAACAAAGTCTGCGGCTCGGGCTTGAAAGCCGTAATGATGGCGGCGCAAGGCGTGCAGCTCGGCGACACCGAAATCGTTGTCGCAGGTGGAATGGAATCGATGTCGAATGCGCCTTACCTGCTTCCGAAAGGACGGGAAGGCTATCGACTGGGCAATGGGAAGATTCTCGATTCAATTATTCAAGATGGGCTGTGGTGCGCGTTTGACGATCAGCACATGGGCTGTACGGGCGAGGTCGTAAGCGAACGGTTCCATGTCTCGCGCGCTGAGCAGGACGATTACGCGTTGAACTCGCATCGCAAAGCGGTCGCCGCGATTAAAGCTGGAAAATTCAAAGATGAAATCGTTCCCATCGAGGTTCCGCAGAAGAGGGGTGCGCCGGTTGTTGTCGATACCGATGAACCGGTTCGTGAAGACACGTCGCTTGAACAACTCAGCAAACTGAAGCCCGCGTTCAAAGAAGGCGGCACGGTCACCGCTGGCAATTCACCGGGCGTGAATGACGGAGCCTCGGCGGTGGTGGTGACTTCTGAAGAACGCGCCAAGTCACTTGGTGTCGAGCCACTCGCGCGCATCGTTGCCCAGGCCACGTCCGGAATCGAGCCCAAGCTCGTAATGATGGCGCCCGTCGAGGCGATCAAAAAGCTGATCAAAAAAACCGGATGGTCTTTGCAGGACGTAGACTTGATCGAACTCAACGAAGCGTTCGCGGTTCAGGTCGTGGCGATAACCGGTGAATTGAATCTCGATCCTGACAAAATCAACGTCAATGGCGGCGCGGTTGCGCTCGGTCACGCGATTGGCCAATCAGGTTCGCGAATCCTGACGACGCTGCTCTACGAGTTGAAGCGGCGCAACGCACATCGTGGGATTGCCGCTCTCTGTCTCGGTGGCGGCAATGCCGTGGCGTTGGCTGTTGAGCGGTAAATGACTGCTGAAGAGCACAACAAGACGCTTGCGACACTGTATTTTATTTACAGCGGGATTCATGGACTCACTCTGATCGGCTTGCTGCTGCTCGTGCTCGTGGTGAAGTTCGCGACGCCGGCCGCCCAGGTCATTTCCACCACGGCGTTGGCGCTTGGCGGAGTCGCATTCGTGCTTCTTTTTCTTGCCGTCGGTCTGTTGCCGCTGCTGGCCGGTTACGGATTTCGCAAACGCGCGACTTGGGTCAAGCCCCTCGCAACCATTGTCGCGATTATTTCGCTCGTGAACATTCCGATAGGCACAGCTCTCGGTGTTTACACCATTAAGTTTTTTCGCAGTGACATTGGCCGCGCGCTTTATGGTGGGAAAGGCATGAGAACTTCGGATGATGAATTGAAACATGCGATGCGAGGCGCGCAGCCGCTGATGAATTGGGCGGACCGCGTGAAGCGAGGTGAACAATAGATGGCAGAAGTGTTCGGCGTAATCGGCGCGGGCACGATGGGGAACGGCATCGCCCAAGTTGCGGCGCGCGCAGGATTCGACGTGGTAATGCGGGACGTCGCCGAAGACTTCCTCGCGCGCGGCATGCGATCAATCGACAAGAATCTGCAGCGCGACGTTGATAAAGAGCGTTTGAGCGGAGAAGAGAAGCAGGCAATTATCGGCCGCATCAAAACGACTACCGAACTCGCTTCACTGAGGAACGCCACTATCGTTGTCGAAGCGGTGACTGAAGCTCTGGCGGTGAAGACAGAAGTGTTTCGGGCGCTCGATCAAGTTACGCAAGCCGGCGCGATTCTTGCCTCGAATACTTCATCGATTTCGATTACGAAACTGGGCGCGGCGACCAAGCGGCCGGACAAAGTAATCGGCATGCACTTTATGAATCCCGTGCCGGTGATGAAACTCGTCGAAGTGATTCGCGGCGCGGCGACGTCAGATGCGACTTATGAAAGAGTGCGGCAACTCAGCGAAAAGCTTGGCAAGACGCCGCTCGAGTGTCAGGATTACCCCGGCTTCATTTCCAACCGTGTACTTATGCCGATGATAAACGAGGCGATCTTCGCTCTGCACGAAGGCGTCGCTACGCGCGAGAGCATCGACGGCATCATGAAAATGGGAATGAATCATCCGATGGGACCGCTCACGCTTGCAGACTTTATCGGGTTGGATGTTTGTCTCGCGATCATGAACGTTCTGCACGAAGGCTTTGGCGATTCAAAGTACCGGCCGTGTCCGCTTTTGAAGCGATACGTTGACGCAGGATGGTTGGGCAGGAAGACAGGAAAAGGGTTTTACGAATATTGATTGCTGTGCATTGCGCTTTGAGCTTGGTACTGTGTTTTTTGTCTTTTCAAAGTACAAAGTTCAAAGCACAAAGTACGAAAAACGGAGATTTCAGATTTAGCATTCAAGATTCCAAACCGGAGAATGCAACCCGCTATCTCACATTTTTGCCAGAACTGCCGAGCCGCGAACCCGCTCGGTCAGGAGTTCTGCCGACGTTGCGGCACGCGTCTGATGCTGGTGGTGCGACCACCGTCGATGCGCGTCGAATGTTCCGATACCACCCCAAATGAAGAGCATCTGCTTGAACGGCTGACGATTCTCGAAAACACCCTTGCTCGTTTGGCCGACAGGTTGGAGCAGGGGCTTAAATTGCTGCTGCGCCAGTCTGAAACGGCTTATGCGAATCATGCGCTCGTCAAGAGCTTGATTGAAATCCTGAACGAATGCGGCGTGGTCGATAACCATGATCTGGAATCGAAGTGGCGTAACGAGTGCGACAAGCTCCATGATGACAAATCGGAGTCCGCGCGCTCCAAGCGCGCCCCGAAAAAGACGCGGAAAGTGAGCCGCAAAGCAGCCGGTGGGCGTTAATCGCGCTTTGACACTGAGAATTGCGTCGCTATAATTGACAACTTTGTGCCTGGCCCCCTGACGACGTCTGTGGCGTGCAAGATGTGAATCATGCGGCTGGAGCTTGAAAATCTCGGGAAGGATCGGCAATTCGCGCATACTTATCAGCCAGACGATCTTTCCCTCGAAGATGCGGACTTGCGGCTGATCGATCCGGTGGAGGTGCGCGGTCGGATTCGGCTCAACGCGAATGAAGTCGAGGTGCTTGGAAGTCTCAAGACGACACTCGAGACGACATGCGCACGATGTTTGAAGCCGGTTTCGATTCCGTTTTCTGCAGATTTTGACGAGCGATTTGCCCCATCGGTTAGCTGGGGAGCGGAAGAGCAGCACGAACTGGCGAGCCAGGATTTGAACCTGGCAGTGTTCGACGGCGCCGGCATTGATTTGGACCAACTGGTGCGCGAACAGCTTCTGCTGGCAAAGCCGGCACAGGTTCTTTGCCGCGAAGATTGTCAGGGGCTTTGCCCGGTGTGTGGTGCTGATAAAAATACGACCGCCTGTAAATGCGAGGCGCAGCACGTTGATTCGCGCTGGGAGAGACTTAAGGATTTGAGATTTTAGATTTTTGATTTGCGATTTGGTCCTGGAATCGGGATCAACAATCCAAAATCAGAAATCCAAAATCTAGAATGTGTTGGAGTAATTATGCCTAATCCAAAACGTCGTCACTCGAAAGCACGCCGCGGCAAACGCCGGGCGCATGACGCGCTGCGCATCCCCCAAACTGTCGTCTGCCCGAATTGTCAGGAGCCGCGTATGCAGCATCGCGTGTGTCCAAAGTGCGGCTACTATAAAGGGCGCGAAGTCGTTCAAGTTGATCAGACCGCCTAGAGAATCCTAAAGCCGTTTAGAGGCCGTAACGTTCGCGGAGCTTTGCCTCTAAACGGTTTTCAATGTAAACAGTTCGGAACGTTATCAATGTCCAATATTCGCGCAGGCATTCTCGGTACCGGTCGCTCATATCCCGAAGGCGTTCTCACCAATGCTGATCTCGAAAAAATCGTCGAGACTTCCGACGAGTGGATTACTACGCGCACGGGCATCAAGCAGCGCCGTAAGGCTGCACCCGGCGAGTACACCTCGCAATTTGCGACGCGCGCGTCGCACCAAGCGATTGAACGCGCCGGCATCGATGCCAGTGACGTGGATCTCATTCTGTGTGCGACCGTAACCCCGGATCAGATTTTGCCGTCGACGGCCTGTCTGATCCAGGCGCAGCTGGGCGCGAACAAAGCAGCTGCGATGGACATCGTCGCCGCGTGCTCGGGATTTGTATACGGAATAACCATCGCCGAGCCAATGATTCGCAGCGGCCAGATCAAGTATGCGTTGATAATCGGCGCTGAACTGCTGACGCGTTACGTTGACTACAGCGATCGTTCAACGTGCGTGCTTTTCGGAGATGGCGCCGGAGCGGCAATCCTGGGCCCGGTCGCAGGTGACCGCGGGATTCTGGCCTCCAGGATTCGTTCGGACGGCCGCTATGAAGAGCAGCTTTACGCGCCGGGCGGCGGAACAAAAGGTGGTTTTACAGCTGAAACAATCGCGCGCGGAGATCACTTCTTCAAAATGAAGGGCAACGAGGTATTTAAAGTCGCCGTGCGTTCGATGAACGACATTTCGCGGCAAGTGCTCTGTGAAGCTGATTTGAAAACGGATGATATAGATTTATTCATCCCGCATCAGGCTAACCAGCGAATCACCGAGGCGGTTGCGAACCAGTTGAAGGTTGATATGTCGCGCGTCTATTCGAACATTGCGCGCACCGGAAATACATCATCGGCATCGATTCCAATTTGCCTCGATGAATGCGTCGAAGCCGGACGAGTGAAACCAGGCGACAACTTGCTGATGGCATCTTTCGGCGGCGGATTTACCTGGGGCGCCGTCGCAATGCGATGGTGAAGAGCACTTTCGATTTTTGATTGCAGATTGTTTCATCGTCAACCAACGAGGGACTGAAGAGTTTTGCAATCGCAAATCGCAAATCAGAAATCTAAAATCGCGTTTGTTTTCCCTGGTCAGGGGTCGCAGAGTCCCGGTATGGGGAAAGCGCTGGCGGACGAATTTCCCGCCGCGCGACAGGTCTTTGAAGAAGCAGACGATGCACTGGGGTTTGCGCTATCTGATTTGTGTTTCAACGGGCCGGGTGAGCAGTTGCAGCTAACTGAGAATACTCAGCCTGCGATTCTGACGACTTCAGTCGCCGCGTTGCGCGCGATGGAGTCAGCCGGATTTCCGAAAGCGGACTTTGTTGCGGGACACAGTCTCGGGGAGTATTCGGCACTGGTCGCGGCGGGTTCCTTGTCACTGAGCGACGCGGTCAAGACCGTGCGCGCGCGTGGACGATACATGCAGGACGCCGTGCCCGTCGGCGTCGGCGCCATGGCGGCAATTCTGGGTTCCGATCTTGAAACAGTGAACGCTGTTTGTGCCGAAACTGCTCAAGGCCAGGTTTGCAGCGCCGCGAACATCAATTCGCCTGGCCAGATAGTAATTGCCGGCGACGCTGCGGCAATTGATCGCGCGATTGAAGTACTTAAAGCGAGTGGCGCAAAACGCGCGGTAAAGCTGAACGTCAGCGCGCCTTTTCATTGTGCGCTGATGATGCCGGCGCAGGATCGGCTGGCGGCTGATCTCAATGAATTGCGGTTCGACGACCTCGCGACGCCACTGGTGACAAACGTCGATGCGAAGTCGATAAAAACAGGCAATGAAGCCCGCGATTCCCTGATTCGTCAGGTATCGCAGACGGTTCGCTGGCTCGAATCAGTTGAATTTTTGAGCAATCACGGTGTACAAACTTTCATTGAAATCGGACCCGGAAAAGTTTTGAGCGGACTGGTGCGGCAAATTAACCGCGAACTCCGCTGCCTCAACGTGGAGGACGAGAGCAGTTTGCGCGCAACTCGTGAGGCGTTCGCGATCTGAGTGGCACAGACTTGGATCTGTGTGGAAGAGTTTTCTAGCTATTACAGGCGCAGATTGAAATCTGTGCCACCTAAAATCACAGGAGCAAAAGAATGCCCGATCAAGAGATAGAGCAAAAAGTTAAACAGATAATTGTTGACGAACTCGGCGTGGACGAGAATGAGGTCACGCCAAACGCGCGATTCATCGATGATCTCGGCGCAGACTCACTCGACACAGTTGAATTGGTAATGCGGTTCGAAGAGGAGTTCGGCATCGAAATTCCCGACGAAGACGCTGAGAAGATTCAGAGCGTCCGCGACGCGTACAACTACATCGACCAGCACAAAGAAAAAGAAAAGAAGTAACGTGCCCCGTTGATGCAGTTACGTGCGTTCTTAACGAGTCACTAAAGGAGCTTTGATTTGAATCGTCGCGTCGTCGTTACCGGTCTCGGTCTGGTTACGCCTGTTGGTAATTCCGTCGAGATCACCTGGGCCGCGTTAGTTGAAGGAAAGAGTGGCGCGGACTACATCAAAAAATTTGACACTGAGAAGTTTCCCGTCCGCTTTGCCTGCGAAGTCAAAGACTTCGATCCGTTGAATTACATCGAAAAGAAGGAGGCGCGCAAAATGGGCGCCTTCATTCAATACGCGGTGGCGGCTTCGGAGGAAGCCGTCCACGACAGCGGGCTGAAGATTACCGACGACATTGCTGAGGGCGTCGGCACATACATCAGCAGCGGCATCGGCGATTTCTGGGCCATCGAGCGAGAGCACGAAAAGCTGCTCACCGGCGGTCCCGGACGCGTCTCACCGTTCTTTATTCCGTCGGCCATCGTCAATCTCGCATCTGGTCAGGTTTCGATTCGACAAAACGCCAAGGGCCCGAATTCGGCGACCGCTACGGCTTGTTCCGCGGGCGCGCACGCGATTGGCGACAGCTTCAAAATCATTCAACGTGGGGACGCGGAGGCGATGATCTGCGGCGGCGCAGAGTCGGCAATCACACCGATGAGCGTCGCTGGCTTTGCGGCGCTGCGCGCACTATCAACGCGCAATGACGACCCCGCGCACGCGTCACGGCCATTCGATTTGAATCGCGATGGATTCGTGATCGGCGAAGGTGCGGGAATCATGATTCTCGAAGAGCTCGAGTTTGCGAAGCGTCGCGGCGCGAGGATTTACTGTGAGCTGGTGGGCTACGGTATGACGGGCGACGCGTTTCACATCACTATGCCCGACCAGACTGGTTCAGGCGCCGTGCGGGTAATGCAAAAGACGATAAAGGACGCGGGAGTAAAACCGGAGGATGTCGAGTATATCAACGCCCACGGCACCTCGACGCCCTACAACGACAAGTTCGAAACGATGGCGATTAAGAAGACGTTTGGCGAACATGCAAACAAGCTGGCGATTAGTTCGACGAAGTCGATGACCGGGCACCTGTTGGGCGCGGCAGGCGGCGTTGAGGGTGTCTTTTCCGTGCTCTCGATTTATCACGGCAAGGTGCTGCCCACCATCAATTACGAAACACCCGATCCGGATTGTGATCTGGATTACACGCCCAACCAGGCGCGCGACGCTAAGATTCGCTACGCGCTCTCGAACAGTTTTGGATTCGGTGGTACGAACGCGGCATTGCTGTTCAAGCGGTACGAGGAAGATTGATTCGTCGGCTCATTGGTTCAATGAATCAATGAGTAAATGAATCAATGCGTAAATAATGAAGATTTTGGTTCTCATGAAGCAGGTTGCGAATAAAGACGCGATCCTGCGCATCAACAAAGACTCGACCTGGATCGAAGAGGCGGACCTGTCGTTCGAAGTCAACGAGTCTGACGGCTACGCGCTCGAAGAGGCTCTGCGAACCAGAGAGAAAGTCGGCGGCGAAGTGGTCGTCGTTTCGATGGGGCCGCAACGCGCCAAGAGCGTGATCAAGGATGCGCTGGCGCGCGGCGCGGATCGAGCGATTCACGTCGTCGGCGACAACGTCGTACATCTTTCGCCATTCGCCGCGGCTTCGGTTTTGGCTGAGGCGATTCGCGACGAAAAAGCCGATCTCATCATGACCGGCTTGCAGTCAGACGACTACGGTTATGCGCAGACCGGAGTAATTCTCGCGGAGATTCTGGGCTTGCCGCACGCGACAATTGTGATCGAGCTGGACGCTACGAGCGAACAATTGAGAGTGAAGCGCGAACTCGAGAGCGGCTGGTATCAGTGGTACGCAATGCCGACGCCGGCGTTGCTGACAATTCAATCCGGCATCAGTCAGATTCGCTACGCGACGCTGAAAGGCATCATGGCAGCGAAGAAGAAAGAAATTAAAGAAGTAAGTCCGAACGCCGGGATCGCAGGCAAACCTTCGCATCAACGCATCGAAAAGATCTATCTGCCGCAGAAATCAAAACAGACGCAGTTCCTGGGCGATGGCGATGCGAAGAAGGGCGCGGTTGAATTGGCGGAGAAGTTGCGCAGTGAGGCACGCGTAATTTAGTTGGACAAGCTTTAGCTCGTCGCTGGATGGAACTCGACAAACTGAAGTCTTGCGGACAGTCATCATGAGCATTCTGGTTTTCATCGAACACAAAGCAGGGGCGCTGAACAAGACGTCACTCGAAGCAATCGCCGCGGCGCAGAAACTCGGTGGCGACATCGGGCATACGGCCACGGCTGTGGTGCTGGGTTCTTCTTCGCTCGCGAATGAAATTGCCGCTTATGACTTTGAAAAGGTGATTTCCGCTGAGAACGAAAAGCTGGCTGACTACACGCCAGACGCTTACGCGGACGCGCTCGAAAAAGTCGTGCGCGCGACGAGTCCTGAATACGTGGTCATGTCGCACACCTATCAGGCGCGCGACTTCGCACCAAAGGTTGCGGCGCGTTTTCAAAAGGGACTGATTGGCGACTGCATCCGCATGAATGTGGAAGGCGATAAGCGTATCTTTACCCGGCGAATCTTTCTCGGCAAGCTCGATGCTGATGTCGTGTCGGAAGGTGAGGCACCCACATTCGTGACCTTTCAATCTGGCGCGTTTCGTGGTGACCAAGCCCGGAAGGGAAGCGGCGCGCCTGTCGAATCTATGCAGGTCGAAGTCGGCGAAGTCCGCATGAAACCCGAAGCACCGTTTCAGGAAGCGAAGCAGGCGGTCGATCTGAGCAAAGCCGATGTGATTGTCGCAGTGGGCCGCGGCATCAAGAGCAAGGACAATCTCGCGCTGGCAGAAAAATTGGCCGAAGCCTTAGGCGGCGATCTCGCTGCTTCACGACCCATCTGTGACGCGGAATGGCTGCCGATCGATCGGCAAATCGGGTCATCCGGTCAGACAGTTGCTCCCAAGCTCTATGTGGCCATTGGTATCTCCGGCGCAATTCAGCATCTCGTGGGCATGAAGAACTCGCAGACTATCGTCGCCATCAACAAAGATCCGGAAGCGCCCATCTTCGACATCGCTGACTACGGCATCGTCGGTGATCTGTTCGAAGCCGTGCCCGTGCTCACTGAGGAAATTAGGAAGCTTAAAGGCTAAGCCTGGACGTGCGACAGGCTGCTGCGTGCCCACCATCGACAAGCTGGCCGCCTGTCGGACCAGCTCTCACGATTTGAAATTTCTTGCTCGTAAGTTTTAAGATTTCGTCGTTCCCTCGAAAAATTGAATTTCATAGCTTGCTTGGGAGGTTTCTGCAATGAATCCGCTGAGTCGCCACGCATTCCTTTTTGCATTGTTGATAGCTTTTATCGTTGTAGCGTTTTCGCCGCACCGAAATGGAAGCGCGCATTCAACTCTGTCCACTGAACCGGCCACCGAGGTTGCCAGGGATAATCCGCAAAACTCAATCGTCGCGGGCTTCGATTTTTCGAATCTCGATCGGTCGGCGAACGCTTGCCAGGATTTCAATCAGTTCGCGAACGGAGGCTGGATGGCGAAGAACCCTATCCCGCCGGAATATTCGGTTTGGGGCAACTTCACGAAACTGGCGGAACACAATAATGACGAGTTGCACGAAATCCTCGAGGCGTTGTTGAAGAAGAAGACGCAAGCGTCCGGGAATGAGCAAAAGATTGCGGACTTCTATCGCTCGTGCATGGACGAGCCGGCAATCGAAGCCGCGGGCATAAATCCATTACAGCCTGAGTTCGATCGCATTGCGAAGATGTCGGATCTGTCGAGTCTGGAAGATGAAATCGCGACGTTCCATGCTCATCGTATTCCCGCAGTCTTTGGCTTTGGCGCCAGCCAGGATTTCAAAGATTCAACGGCCATGATCGCCCAGCTGGTCCAGGGCGGCCTGGGTTTGCCGGATCGGGATTACTACACCAGTGATGACGCGAAGATGAAGGCGACGCGTACAGAATACGAGAAGCACGTCGCTCGCACCTTTGAATTGATGGGTGATCCGCCTGATACGGCGGAACGCGAAGCGGCCACAGTCATGAAGATCGAAACTCAGTTGGCCGAAAATTCATCCACGCGAGTGCAACGGCGCAATCCCGAAGCGAACTATCATCCGATGACCAAGGCGATGTTGACTGAGCTGACACCTGACTTTGATTGGGGCCGCTATTTCCGCAACATCAATTTGCCGGAAATCGCCAAAGCGAATGTCGGTCAGCCGGATTTCTTTAAGGCGGCCGATAAGCTTCTAAAGGACACACCCATCGATGATTGGAAAGTCTATCTGCGCTGGCATCTGGTGAATGCAGCGTCGAACACACTGTCTTCGAAGTTCGTGACGGAGAGTTTCAACTTCAATGGCAAGTACTTGAATGGCACGACCGAAATGTTGCCGCGTTGGAAGCGCTGCGTTGCCAGCACCACCGCGCGTTGGGCGAAGCGCTGGGCGAGCTCTACGTAGCCAAGACCTTCACGCCGCAGGCAAAGGAACGCGCACGGACCATGGTTGCGAACTTAATCGCGGCCTTGAAGGACGACTTGACCACGCTGAGTTGGATGAGCAATGAGACACGCCAGAAAGCAATTGCAAAGTTGGAGGCATACAACCGCAAGATCGGTTACCCGGACAAGTGGCGCGATTATGAAGCGCTGAAGATTGCGCGCGGACCGTACTACAACAACTTTGTCTCGGCGGGCGAGTTCGATTTCCGCCGCAATGCGGAAAAAATCGGCAAGCCGGTTGATAAAACCGAATGGGGAATGACGCCGCCGACGGTCAATGCCTATTACAATCCGCAGTACAACGAGATCGTGTTCCCAGCCGGAATCCTTCAGCCGCCTTTTTATGATCCAAAAGCTGACGATGCCTTTAATTACGGAGGCATCGGCGCCGTCATTGGCCATGAAATGACACACGGTTTCGACGACCAAGGTGCGAGGTTTGATGCGAACGGAAATCTCTCGATGTGGTGGACGCCCGACGACTATAAGAAATTCACGGAGAGAACGAATTGTGTCGTCAAGCAGTTTGATTCTTTTGAAGTCGAGCCGGGCCTTCATCAGAAAGGCCAACTCGTCGTGGGCGAATCGGTGGCTGACTTGGGCGGACTGACAGTCGCGTACGCCGCATATCAAAAGTCTTTACAGGGCAAGCCACGACCAAAGGACATTAATGGGTTCACACCCGAGCAGAGGTTCTTCCTCGGCTGGGCGCAAATTTGGTCACAAAACATTCGGCCCGAAGCAGCGCGGCTGCGGAACGCGACGGATCCTCACCCGCTCGGGCGTTTTCGCGTCAACGGGCCGCTCTCAAACATGCCGCAGTTTGCCGCCGCGTACGGCTGCAAAGCCGGCGATCCGATGATGCGTCCGCCTGACCAGCGCTGCCAGATTTGGTGATGGCGCCTAGGGTGACGATTGTCGCGGCGCGACCTGACTCGCCCGAAGCGGTGGAGTTGCTCGCGGAATTGGACGCGGCGCTACACGAATATCCATACCCACCCGAAAGTCGCCACGCTTTCAGCATTGATAAGCTCATTCGCGAAAGCGTGGCTTTCTTTGTGTCTTCAATCGACGGAAAGCTTGCGGCCTGCGGCGGCGTGAAGTTGTTCGCGGACTATGCGGAAGTCAAACGCATGTACGTCCGCCCCGCGTTTCGCGGAAAAGGCTTGGGCAAGGCAATCCTGAATCATCTCGCCGAACACGCTCAGGCGAATGGCGTCAACACACTGCGGCTCGAGACTGGAATCTATCAAGTTGAAGCGATCCGATTATACGACGGCTGGGGCTTCCAACGTCGTGGTCCGTTTGGGGAATACAAGAACGATCCGAACACAGTCTATTTCGAAAAGGATTTGCCACAAAAGTAATTCGCCCTCGGCCGCGACGCGGACTTAGTAGAACCCCAACGCTTTCAGCACTGAGTGTCGAGACCGGAATGATCAAGTCCGGAAAGCGGACGACCGATTTACAGAACCGCGAACCATAGTGAGCGGATTAAGGGCGCAACCTTCGAAGAGGTTCAGTAGATTATTCGTTGAATCTTTATCGCGCTCGCTGCTGCTCGCGGTTCGGTACTCTGCCGTTCGTTTCACGGACTCATTAAAATCCTCGGGCGTTGCACCACCGATGAATTGGTGGGCTATTGTCATCGGTCGGCTTCGGCGACTTTTGCAGCGAAGCCATCTCGAAAAGGAAATCTGACTATCTCCGGGCGATCCAACTTGTGAAGTGTAGTTTTCTGGTACGTCCTTCGATCAATACTTCTCAAAATCGTTCGTTAAGGAGTGACGACGTGAGCGATCACCCGCAATTCACGGCGTGCTTTCGCGTGGCCCTCCATTTGTTTGCGCAACGCTGCTGAGCGCGTGTATCACGCGCCAGTTAATTTCCCATGGCCCAATCCGAACGAAGCGCGACAGTTGAAGAACGCCATACTCAAGATCTGCCGTCGCTCTTTGAGCGTTTGGCCTCTGACCTCGCGAAGTTATTCGATCAGAAAGTCGCCCTACTGAAAATCGAGGTAAAAGAAGAGTTAAACGTCTACCTTCGCGGCGGCATCGCGATACTCGCCGGCGCCGTGGTCGCTACCGTCGGATTCGCCCTGCTCAATGTGGCCCTGGCGTTTGGCATTACCACTGTGCTGATGGAACTGAACATCAGCCAACCCGCGAAATATGCACTAGGCTTTGTGATTACGGGCGTTATTTATCTGGCGCTCGGCGGAATTGTCATCGTGATGGCAAAGAATCGTCTTGCGCGACAAGGACTTGTGCCGAGGCGAAGCGTTAATGAACTTGAAAAAGACAAAGAGTGGATTCAAAAAGCGATCTAAAAACAGGGGAATGAACTTTGGCCGAAGCAACCATCGAACGAACTGAGGATCAGCCGAGTAAGCGACAACTCCAGAGACAAATGGAGCGAACGCGGGAGTCGGTTTCGGAAACCGTCGGAGAAATCAAAGAGACAGTTGGCGAGCAGCTCGCGACCGCGAAGCAGGCTGTCACTGGCGTGCTGGATTATCGCGAAGAATTTCAAAAAGAACCGCTCGTGTGGAGCTTAGGTGCGTTGTCTGCGGGGTTTGCGCTCGGCTATACGATGGGATATGCCCACAAGGAAACGAAGGGCTCGCGTAAGAAATCGGAAGTGGCCGCCTTTGCGAACAGCATTGTTGACGAACTCTCCGTTGTCGGAAACAGTCTGGTGATGCCAGCCCTCAACGCGCACATCAAAGAGTTATTCGGCTTCGATTTCTCAGAAGTTCTGGACTCAATCGGAAACGCGAACAAACCACGCAAGAGCCGCAAACGAACAAAGAGAGTTAGCACCACGCGGCGGCGCAAAGCGCTACCACGCAAGTCCAGCAAGTAGACAATCGATCAATCGCGCAAACTCCGAACGAACCACCGTCTCTGCGTTCTCCGCCATTCACTGACCGCCAGACGACTGAGTCCCGGAAGCTTTCTGCACTTCTTCCACTGCGCCTTCGACTGCTCCGGCTACTGCGCCAATCGCCGCTCCTTGAGCTACCCGTTTCGCTACCTTCTGCACTTTCCGCAGCGCACTCTTGGGCGTCTTTGCCGCTTTCTTCACAGTCTTTCTTATTGATTTGGCTCGGCTGGAACTAGCTTGCGTCGCGCTGCGTTTGGTTGCCGAACCCCTGGCCGGCTTTTTTGCTCGACCCTTCGCGGATTTCTTCGATCTCTTCTTTGTCGCCATCTGTTACGATTCTCCTTCGCGGAATTCGCTCGCGTGCAGCAAAACTGTACACGAGCACTCTGCCTGCGAAGGTGATGCAATGCGCGCGCCTCACCTTGTGGCGGTCGCGAGAGACCTCAGATCTTCAGCGAGTTCGGAAGGTTTCCAGTCGTTGCCGCGATAGAGCTTCACCAGTTTGCCGCCAGGATCGATTACCGCCGTGCGAAGTGAGTGCATGACCTGCTCTTCGCCCGTGGAAGAATCTTTGAAGTAACGCAAGCCGAAGAATTCGGCGATGCGTTTCACTTCATCGGCGCTGCCAGTACTGAATTCCCAATGATCGAACTTCTCGTTTGAATAGCGTCCCGTATGAGAAGCGCCATAGCTGCGCATGACTTTAGGTGTGTCGTACTCGGGATCGAAACTGACTGTCAACAGATGCGTCCTGGCATACACGTCTGGTTGCTTTTGTAATTCCTGATCGACCGTCGCGAAGTTGTTGCTCATCAGGGTGCATTGATCAGGTTGCGGACAGCGCGTGTAGACGAATGTGAGCGCCACGCTGCGGCCTTTGTATTGCGAAAGATGAATTGGCTTCCCATCCTGATTCATCAGAGTGAAATCGGGAATTTCGTCACCAGGCTTCGGCTCGCCCGGTACAACTGTGGTTGGCGTCAATGCAGCGCCGCCTTCGATAACCGCAGTTACTTCGATCCATGAAGAAATGTCGTCGACAACCAGCGTGCCGGTGATTTGATCTCCGCGCTTCATTGTTTGCAGGTCTGCGGCATTCTTGATTTTGAACTCCATCGTCATGCCTTGCATGTAGCCGGGTATATCTTCGTGCTTAATCATCGCGGTCCGTTCCTGTTGATTGACGGCAATCACCGAACCCTTGATGGGATAGCGCTTTTCATTTTTGGGTGGCTGGTCGCTCCAACTGCACGCTCCGGCGATGTACGTGAGCGCAAGTAAGAATGAGAAAAGAATTGTTCTTCGATTCATAATGATGATTTGTAGGTTAATGCCGCGGCGTTTTTACCTCAAGCGACCACGCTGTAATCGAAGTGGCAGGGGGGAGCCCCGTGAAGTCACGCGCAGGATGCGCGTGCCACGTTCGAACCCGCGGTTGTGTTAGCATGGCCGCGATGATGGCGAAGGAACACAAACGCGCAGAGATACTCGACGGCAAAGTCGTCGCCGACGCGATCAAGAAAGAAGTTGCCGAGGAAGTGCGTCGTTTTAAAGAGCAACAGGGCGTAACCCCTTGTTTGGCTGCGGTGTTGGTGGGCGATGATCCAGCGTCGGCGGTTTACGTGCGAAACAAGGTGCGGGCATGTAAGGAAGTGGGTATTGCTTCGCAGCAGCTAGTATTGCGCGATTCAATTTCACGCGAAGAACTCCTCGATGTGGTGAAGGAACTAAACGATGATAAGAACCTGGATGGGATACTTGTTCAGTTGCCTCTGCCCAAACAGATTGATGACCGGTTGATCATCGAGACAATTGATCCCGCAAAGGATGTAGACGCTTTTCATCCTACGAATGTTGGACTGCTGGCGATGGGGAAGCCAAGGTTTGTGCCATGCACGCCCGCCGGGATCATCGAGCTGTTGGAGCGAAACAACATTCCCATTGCCGGCGCTAATGCATGCGTCGTGGGGCGCAGCCAGATCGTTGGCCGGCCTGTCGCGAGTCTGCTTTTGCAGCGACATGCGACCGTGACGATCTGCCATTCAAAGACGCGCGATTTACCTTCAGTAACCCGCCAGGCGGACATCCTCGTCGCAGCGATTGGCCGCCCGGCCTTCATTCGGGGCGATTTCATCAAACCCGGAGCGACCGTGGTCGATGTTGGTGTGAACCGGTTGTCTGATCCAAATCAAGCCCGCGACTATTTTGGCGCCGATGCCGACAAGCGAATCTCCGCGATTGCTGAGAAGGGCTATACGCTTGTCGGCGATGTGCATCCTGCGGAAGTGGATCTCGTTGCCGGAAAGCGCACGCCTGTTCCTGGTGGTGTTGGTTTACTCACGGTCGCGATGTTAATGAAGAACACTTTGCAGGCGGCGCGGGGGAGAAGAGGTCTGTAAGGGGCAGGGCTCGTCCCTGCGCGGGTGACGCGGGCAAGGGAGAACCCTTGCCCCTACAAAGATGCTCAAGGTAGGACTCACCGGCTCAATTGCCGTGGGCAAGTCATTCGTCCTCGATGTGCTGCGGGAACTAGGGGCGCGCACAATTGACGCTGATCAAATCGCACGCGAATGCGTCGAGCCTGGAACCCCGGGCCTGGCAGCAGTTGTCAGCGAATTTGGCAACGGCGTGCTGAACGCTGATGGCTTCCTCGATCGCTCTAAATTAGGCGCGATCGTGTTCGGCGATGAAGCGAAGCGCCAAAAACTCAATTCAATTCTTCATCCCTTCATCACTGCGCGACAGGACGTAGTCATGCAGCAGTGGCAGAAGGAAACTCCGGTCGCAATTGCCATAGTCGACGCCGCATTAATGATCGAATCCGGCGGCTACAAACGTTTTGATAAACTGATTGTGGTTCATTGCGATTCTGAGATCCAGATCGAGCGTCTGATGAAGCGCAACAAGCTCTCTCGCCAGGAAGCTGAACAGCGCGTCAAAACGCAGATGCCGCAGGAGGAGAAGAAGAAGTACGCCGATTACTTGATTGATACTTCAGGCGACCGCGACGACACTCGAAAACAAGTCGCAGCAGTCTGGGAAGAACTTGAAAGAGCGAATACCGGCGCGAATAACAAAGACTAACCTCTTGCTCCTTCTAAAAATTTATTGCTCGGCAACAAAGTGGCATGGTACTTTGACGGCGACGATGGTCACTCTTTCATCGCGTAATGGACTCGGAATTCTGCTCCTCACGCTAACCGCCGTCGTCGCCGGATGTTCTGTATCGGCGAGCAACTCGGCCTTCTTTGGTAAAACTGATCCACCACGCGAAAACATGCTGCGATACGTTTCGGGTTCCGAGCCTGAGACGCTCGATCCGCAAATTCCGGCGCTGCAGAACGAGGCGCGCATTTCGATGGCGTTGTTTGAGGGCCTGGCGGAATACGATCCGAAGACCACTGCTCCAATTCCGGCTTTGGCGGAGCGTTGGGAAGTGAACAAAGACTGGTCAGAAGTCACTTTCCACTTGCGCCACGACGGCCGGTTTTCAAATGGCGATCCAATCACCGCGGAAGACTTCGTTTACACGATTCGTCGTGGCTTGAAACCAGAAACCGCATCCCGCGTCGCGTTTTTGGCTTATCCAATCAAGTACGCGCAGGCTTTCAATGAAGGCGGCGTGTTTGTCTACGATCCGGGTACAAAATCGTTTCTCCTCGAGAAGGATTTCGCCGCTGAAGCGCCGAAACAGACGTTTCTGAGCGAGCAAGCGGTTGCATCGGTGGCGTCGGAATACCCGCCCATCCCGGAAGACAAAACACCCGATGCTGACACGGCTTTTCACCGGGAGATGCACAGTCCGGTGCGTCTGGTCTTGCCGGGTTCTGAAAAAAAGCGGAATGCAGCGATCGAAGCCGAACCAAAACTGAAGGCGACGATCGCGGGCAAGCAGTTCGTTCCCGTGAAAGCCGAAAACGTTGGTGTAGAGGCGGTGGACGATTACACCTTGCGAATCATGCTGATGACGCCGGCGCCCTACTTCATCAGCATGATGCCGCACCAGTTCTTCCGCGCGCTACATAGAAAAACGATCGAACAGTTCGGTGATGCATGGACTGATCCTGCTCACATCGTGACGAGTGGTCCCTTCAAGTTGCAGAGTTGGAACCATTACGATCGGATTGTCGTCGTGCGCGATCCGATGAATTGGGACGCGCGCTCGGTGAAGCTGGACAAGATTATCTTCTTTCTGCTTAACGACAACGCCACCATGATGACGCTGTACAAAGCGGGCGAGCTGGATGCGACCTATAACCACACGGTGCCGGCGGCATGGCTTGATGTGATCGGCCCGAAAAAGGATTTCATGGATGCCCCCGAAGCCGCGATCGATTATTACAACTTCAATACTCTGAAAGGCCCGACGAAAGACCGGCGCGTTCGCAAAGCGCTGAACATGTCGATTGACAAAAAAGCGCTCGCGGACTGGAGGCATGTGCAACCGTTGACCGCCATGACGCCGAGCGGAATTTTCCCCGGCTATCCTCAGCCCGAGGGCGATCCATTCGATCCGCAGCAGGCGAAGAAGCTGCTGGCCGATGCCGGCTATAAAGATGCGTCCGGCAACTTTGATCCGAAAAAGTTCGAAGCCAGCGAAATTGAGCTGGTGGTAAATAACGACAGCAACAACGTTACGTATTCAGAATTCGTGCAGGCGCAATGGAAGCAGAACCTGGGCGCCACGATCCAGATTCGCGTGATGGAGTCGAAAACGTTTTTCAAAGCACAAAACGCGCTGGATTATAAAGGAGTTTCCCGCACCGGATTCTCCGCGGACTATATGGATCCGTACACGTTTCTCGGCATTTTTGCCGCGACGGGCGGAGCAAACTCAACCGGATGGGCCGATCCTAGATACGTCACCCTGCTCGACGAAGCGAACCGAACTATCGATCCAAAAAAGCGTTACGAACTGATGGCCCAGGCAGAGAAGATGCTGCTTGACGAGCAGATCGTGATTCCGCTGACCGTCGGCACCACGCGCTGGATGAAGAAACCGTACGTCAAAGGTTTGTACCCGAACGCCGCGACCCTGCACGCGTGGAAGTATGTTTACATTGAACGCGATTCGTCAAAGTGGGACTACGGCGTTCCGAAAATGAACTAGTAATGAGTAATGAGTAATGAGTGATGAGTACGTATAGCAATCCACGAATTAGCGCAATCACAGTGACTCATCACTCATAAATATCCATGCTTCGTTTCATCCTCCGCCGCATCATCGTTATTATCCCGATGCTTTTCCTCGTTGTGTCGTTGACGTGGGTGCTGGTGCGACTTGCGCCGGGGAACTTTTACACCGGCGAGAAGAAACTTGCGCCTGCGATCGAAAACAACTTGCGCGAGAAGTATGGCCTGAACAGGCCGTGGCATGTGCAATATCGCAAAGTGCTTTGGAACGTGGCGAAATTCGATTTTGGTAATTCCCTGAAATACGAAGGGCAATCCGTCAATCAGATTCTGTGGCGCACTTTACCCGTGTCGGCCGCGCTGGGCGTGACGGCGTACCTGATTGCCTTGATCGTTGGCATTGCGTTGGGAACGCTGGCGGCTTTGAAGCAAAACTCCTGGCTCGACTATGCGAGCATGACCGTCGCAATGCTGGGGATTTCGATTCCGAATTTTGTGCTCGGACCTTTGGTTGTGTTGGCATTCTCGCTCACGCTGTACTGGTTCCCACCGGCGCTTTGGAATGGATTTCCGAGCAAGAGCATCGTGCTGCCGGCGCTGACGCTGTCGGCTATTTACATCGCTTACATCGCGCGACTGACGCGGTCGGGCATGCTTGAGGTTTTGCGTTCCGACTACATTCGCACGGCACGCGCCAAGGGTTTGACTGAGCGTCAGGTGGTCATGCGTCACGCGTTGCGTGGCGGCCTGTTGCCGGTCGTTTCGTTTTCAGGACCGGCACTCGCGTTTCTCGTCACCGGTACGGTCGTTGTCGAGCGTGTGTTTGCGCTACCGGGTCTCGGCAACTATTTCATCAATGCATGCTTCAACCGCGACGAGCCGCTCATCCTCGGTATCGTCGCATTCATCGCGATCACTGTTTTGGTTTTCAACCTGCTCGTCGATATTTCTTACGCGTTCATAGATCCGAGAATTCGCTATTAATCGATGGCCGACTCCGAGAACAAAGATCAACCGGTTGGCGATGCCGAACTTCACTTCGGTCCGGAATACGCCGTCGCCGAACGAGACGCGAGCGAAGTGATCAGCGGCGAAATCATTGCCGGCAGTTCGCTTTGGGGCGATGCGTGGCGACGCTTGTTGCGAAATAAGATCGCGATGTGCGGCATGATCGTCGTTCTGATGCTCACGATTTCTTCGGTGATTGGTCCGACGATTATTAAGCGAGCTACCGGTTATACCTACGATTCAATTCCGAAGGACACGAGTCTTTTAAAATCGTTTGCGCCTTTTCGCGGGCCCGACGGCAAGTTTTCCTGGGCGCATCCGATGGGAACCGACAACGCGGGTCGCGACATTCTGGCGCGTGTGCTCTCGGGCGGCCAGATCTCTCTAATGGTTGCCTTGATTGCAACGCTCGTGTCGCTCGTGATCGGTATTTCGTACGGAGCAATTGCCGGTTACGTTGGCGGTCGCGTCGACGATCTGATGATGCGCATCGTCGATGTTCTGTACTCGCTGCCATACGTGATTCTCGTCATCGTTTTGCTCGCTTTGTTGCCGGCGAAGACACCGACCGCCCAACTAGCGGAACTGTTCTTCGCGCTCGGCGCCGTTTCCTGGTTGACCATGGCGCGAATTGTGCGCGGCCAAATCATTTCTCTGAAGAACCAGGATTTCGTTTTGGCGGCGCGCGCGACTGGGGTTTCAACGCCGAGAATTATCTTCCGCCACCTCGTGCCGAACGCGCTTGGGCCGGTCATCGTTTACGCCACGCTGACTATTCCGAGCGTGATGTTAAGCGAGGCGTTTCTCTCGTTTCTTGGTCTTGGCGTGCGCCCGCCACGCGTCTCGTGGGGCAGTCTCGCGGCCGAAGGCGCGCAGAACCTGGCGATTTATCCGTGGCAGCTGGTCTTTCCCGGCGTCACGATGGCGTTGATGCTGTTCAGTTTGAATTTCGTCGGTGATGGTTTGCGCGACGCGCTTGATCCACAAAGCAGAAGAGATTAGTTCTTTGGCCTTTGGTTTTTGGCCTAACCAGCATCGGTGATTGCTACAGCAAAGACCAAGACCAAAGACCAAAGACCGAAGAGCTTCGAAAGATAAGATGGCTGCAAGCGACATTGTGCTGAGAGTGAAAGACCTGCGCACGTACTTCAAAACTGAAGACGGCGTCGTGAAGGCGGTTGACGGCGTCAGCTTTACACTAAAGCGCGGTGAGACGCTTGGAATTGTCGGCGAGTCAGGATCGGGAAAGACGGTTGCGAATCTCTCCATTATGCGTCTGATTTCACAGCCTCCGGGGGAAATCGCCGGTGGCGCGGTCGAATTCAACGGACGCGACGTTTTGAAGTTGTCGACGCGCGAGATGCGGGACCTGCGCGGCTGTCACATCGCGATGGTGTTTCAGGATCCGATGACGTCCTTGAATCCTTTCATGCGCGTTTCGAAGCAACTGATGGAGGTGACGCAACTGCATCTCGGGCATACGAAAGACCAGGCCCGCCGGCATGCAGTCGAAATGCTGAAGCAGGTCGGCGTTCCGGATGCGGCGGAGCGCATCGATAGTTACCCGCACGAATTCTCAGGCGGCATGCGCCAGCGCGTGATGATCGCAATGGCCCTTTCCTGCAAGCCACAGCTTTTGATTGCCGATGAGCCGACCACTGCGCTTGACGTGACAATTCAGGCGCAGATTCTCGAGCTGATCAGGAAACTGAAGAGCGAAACGGGAACGAGCGTGATTCTGATTACTCACGATCTGGGCGTAATTGCCGGCATGACCGATCACGTGACCGTGATGTATGCCGGCAAAGTGTTTGAGCAGGCCGCGACGGTCGAACTGTTTGAACGCCCCGGCAATCCGTACACGAAGGCACTCCTGCAGTCAGTGCCCGATCCCACATCCGAACAAGGAAAGCTCTTTCAAATACCCGGACAACCACCAGACCTGGCTAATTTGCCCAGCGGGTGTGCCTTTGCGCCCAGGTGTCAGCGCGCAGCGGAGATTTGCACGCGGGAGTTTCCGCCGTTTGTTCAAATCACGAGCAATCATTATTCGTTGTGCCATTTCGCCAATGAGGTTTACGCCGAATCAGCGACGTGAGGATGGAACCGAACACGCAGACATTGATTTCGATCAAAGATTTAACGGTGCACTTTCCGGTGCGAGGGTCGCTCCTGCGTCGAGCGCGTCAGGTTGTAAAGGCCGTCGATGGCGTATCGCTCGAAATCCTTGAAGGCGAGACGCTCGGACTAGTTGGCGAGTCAGGTTGTGGAAAAACAACTCTAGGTCGCGCAATCCTTCGTCTCGTTGAGCCGACCGCTGGCCAAGTGGTGTTTCGAGGACAGGATCTGGCGCATCTTTCTTCCTCCGCGATGCGTGCGCAACGGCGACATCTGCAGATTATCTTCCAGGATCCGTACGCGTCGCTGAATCCCCGCATGACGGTGAATGAGATAATTAGCGAGCCGATTCAGACTTTTCGGCTGGCACGCGGTGAAGAGCGCAGGCTACGGGTGCTGGAGTTGATGCAGCACGTGGGACTCAGTTCGCGCTTCTTAAAGCGCTATCCGCATGAATTTTCTGGAGGGCAACGGCAGCGTATTGGCATCGCGCGGGCTTTGTCGGTCGATCCGTCGTTCATCGTCGCCGACGAGCCAATCTCTGCCCTCGACGTTTCGATTCAATCCCAAATCATGAACCTGTTGGATCGGCTCAAGCGTGAAAAGAACCTCACATATCTTTTTATCTCACACGATCTGCGCGCGGTTCAGCATGTTTCGGATCGTGTCGCCGTGATGTACCTCGGAAAGATTGTAGAACTGGCTTCGGCGAAAGCGGTTTACGCACGGCCTCTGATGCCGTACACAAAGGCGCTGATTTCCGCGGTGCCAGTGCCTGACCCGAAAGTCGAAGCGACCCGTAAAAGAATTATGCTTGAAGGCGATGTGCCTTCACCGATCAACCCGCCGAGCGGTTGTCGCTTTCGCACGCGCTGTCCGTATGCGATTGACGCTTGCGCAGGAGTTGAACCGCCGCTGGTCGAAATCCTCCCGCACCACTTCGCCGCCTGTATCCGCATCAGTCCCGAACAACCCGACATCGAACGCGTTGCTCCCGGAGCCGCGCCCGGTTTGAATTAGCAGCCGTTACCCGCAAACGCGTGAAAACCTCAGTCAATTCGTCGTTTAACTTACTGTGATTTGAAATTGGGCGAGCCGCTGGCCGTGCGGGCGTGCAAGAATGCACTCTTTGAGGCAAGCGTCGCCCGAACTGTATATTGGCGGCATAAGGCCGGCATTAAGAGTCGAATGACAAAAAAGAAACCCGCGCGCCTGGCGCAAATTGAACAGGAAACGCCAGAGCGTGCCCCCAGCGGGTGGCGCGAACTGCAGGATTCTGTCGCCGGCTCCACGGGCATCGCGCTGTTGTTAGTCGAGGGAAATCAGCCACCGGCGCTGGCTATCACAAATAACAATTCGATTTGTGAGACGCTTCAATCTTCGCCGGAATATGTACGGCTGTGCGATCCGTACTGCGGCGTCGCTCATAGCCGCGCCACAAGCGAAGGAGAAGTCGTTCACTATCGTTGCCACGCTGGTCTCCAATGCTTCGCCCTGCCGTTAAAGATTAGGGATCGCAGTCTGGCCGTGATTGGCGGCCGTGCGTTCTCGGCGGGCGTCGATTATCGCGCATTCGTTGAGCGCGTTCGTGAAGGCGACCTGAGAGACTTGGAAACGGACGAATTGTTCAGGAACGTGATCATCGCCGACGAAGCCGATCTTGATCATGCGGCGTTGAAATTGAGGCGGGCAGTCGAAGGGTTTCGCGAAGATGATGTTTCGGATGCGACGCCACAGCCAGTCGAACAAGTAACGACAACCGTATTTACAACCGAGCCATCGCAATCAATTGCGGAACCTCACGCGATTCGTACTCGGAAAATCGCACTGCAACCGCACGGGGCGTTTACAGATTCGATCCGCCGGTTCGCGGAACAGATTGACGCGGCTGAGCCCTCGCAGATCTACGAATCGATCCTCGCTCAATCGGCCGAGCTCTTGAATGCTGAACGCGGATCACTTTGGCTTTTTGATGAAACATCAAACGAATTGGTTATGAAGGCTGCGCACGGCATTCCCGCAAGCGCGCATGAAATTGCAAACATCCCAGCTGGTGAGGGAATTGCCGGCTCGGTAATGAGTCGAGGCCAGCCTTTGTTGAGTACAATCGACGCATTGGGCCGAGAGTCTTTACCCGAGCGCCAGTACAAGACCACATCTTTTATTAGCTATCCGATTGCGATTGGCGCGCGCAAAATTGGCGTGCTGAACGTGGCAGATAAGCGCGGTGGTGCTCTTTATGACGAGGACGATCTCGTTTTAATCGATTTGGTTGCGCCGCAAATCGCGCTCGCGCTGGAGCGCTCACTTTGGCAGCATCGCGCCAACCAATTTCAATTGATGTCGATCACGGACCCGCTCACCGGTCTCCATAATCGCCGCTACCTGGAAGCACGTTTGTCTGAGGAGCTGAATCGCTCGAAACGCTACGATGTGCCGCTGAGTTTTATGATGATAGATATCGACGATTTCAAGCTGTATAACGATCGCAATGGGCACCAGGCAGGCGATCGCGCGCTTGAAATCACCGCGCAATGTTTGCGGTCAACGCTGCGAAAGGCAGATGTGGCTTCGCGGTACGGGGGCGAAGAATTTTCGATTCTGCTGCCGCAGACCAGTTTGAATGAGGCGGGCATGATTGCCGATCGTTTGCGGCGCACCATCATGAACGCGCGTTTTCCACACGGCGAAACACAGCCGCTGGGTTCGGTCACCGTCAGTATTGGCCTCTCATCATTGTCACCCTCGCTTGATTCAGTCGAGGCAATTATTCGCGCGGCCGATCGCGCGTTGTATCACGCAAAGAGTCACGGCAGGAATCGCGCGTACGCGTACCAGGGTTCAATGTCATAGTCTCGAAAAGTAGCGCCGAAACACGTAATGCATCACGAGCGCATCTTTGGCCACATTCCACGCGCCGAGTTTGTTGGGCGCGAAGCAGACTTGCGTCAAGTGATCAGTTACGCCACGGAGTCTCCGCAGAGCAGACTTCTCATCGCGGCCGCGCCCAATTCGGGCGGTTCGGAGTTTCTTAGACAGACCTACGATGAACTCTTCTTTCGTCGCACAGCGGCGGTGCCGTTTTATTTTGCGTTCCCTTCGCGAACAGGACCGCTGGCGGACGTCGCAGTCGAATTGTTTCGGGCGTTCCTTCAGCAATATGTGGCGTATCGGCGCGTGGATCCCTCGTTGTGTCGCATACAACTCACTTTGCAGGAAATACCTGAGTTAACGCTGCCAACTGATTACGACGCCGTCACCTCGTTACTTGAGATCTTCGAGCGCGAGCAGTCGCTCAGTGATGATTCCGCGCTCTTCAAACTCTGTCTGAGTGCGCCCCAGAAGCTGGCGGCCGCGACAAAACGACCTGTGCTGCCGCTTATTGACTGCCTCAAGCTCGCAAGCGAGACGAGCGACAGCGCTTACATTGCAAACATCGCAAGAACGTTTCTGCGAAGCGGTGAACCGGGAGTATTCGCGGCGTTGCGCCGGCAGATGCCACTGCTAAGTCACGTCGCGGGCGCAGATCTGGATGCAGTCGAATCTGTGCATCTTGATTATTTGGCGGAGTCGGATGCAAACCTGTTGCTCGATTCGCTGACCCGATCGGCTCGGGTCAAAAGCAATGAACAGACACGCGACTTAATCGTTCAACAACTTCGCGGCAGTCCGTTCTTTCTTGCGGCCTTGACCTATGGTGCGCGTGAAAAACGTGTCGCGTTAACCACGTTCCTGGAATGTCAAAAGCTCTACGTCGATGAGCTTCTCGGGGGCCGCATCAATCGTCACTTTTCGAATCTCCTCAATCAAATTGCGCCGATGGCGCAGACGCGCCGCACTCTCCTGCGCGTTCTTCACGAGTCTGGTTTGAGTGAAACACACAAAGCTTCGGTGTGGACCTGGAAGAAACGTCTGGGCGTCGAAGGTGCGGAATTCGACCGCATGATTGACTTATTGCATATCTACGAACTCGCGAATTCCAGCGGTGCCACCGTTGAGCTGAACGCCCAACCGTCGGTCTGGCTGGATTACCTGCAAGCCCTCTATCAGCTTGAGGTAGCGGGCCAGACCCGCGCATTGACGGTTGCCAACACTTTGCTCAACAGCTTAAAGCGGGCGCCGCAGACGATGCGTCGCAAATACCGTCGCGAGGCGGCGATCGGAGTAAATGACATCCTGGCGCGTTTCAACTGTCAGGAGGTTCCCGCTAGCTTGCTTGATTACAAACGCTTCGCAGAAACACACATGGGCGTTGATACAGACACGGTAAACGCCGCGCTTGACACTGAGGCCGACATCGTTCGCTTGCCGCAGATTGTCTCGGCAGTCGATTGTTCGGCGGTTGTAACAAGCGGGCGGACTGAGGAAGGCAGATGCGCGATTGGCCATGGCTTTGACGCCGCTGAGTATGTTGAGGAAAACGAGATCGTTTGGCTCGCGGCCGAGATTGATTCCAAGTTGGAAGCAAGTGCTGAATTAACGGCTGAGTGGTGCGAACGACTGGAGAAGATTGCGCGCGAAACAAAGCTTCACCGTTTCAGACTCTGGTTGGTGAGCCCCGAAGGTTTCTCGAATGAAGCCGCAAAAGTGTTGGAACAACACCAGGCGTATAGCTCGAGCCGCCGGCAAATTGATTTGTTGAGTGCGCGGTTACAGTCCTTGTCTGAGTCGCCGGCCCTGGCTGATGAGTACGAAATGGTTATTCCTATGGGCACCGATACCGAATTGATTGCTGCGCACACAGTCGAACAAATTGCGCGGCGCATCAAGTTCGGCCCAGAGGCCATTAACCAAATCAAACTCGCTCTCGTCGAGGCGTGTATTAACGCCACCGAACACAGCCTCAGTCCCGATCGAAAAATCTATCAGCGCTTTCGCGTCGAAGGCGACAAGTTGACGGTGACGGTTGCGAGCCGCGGCGTGGTTCCGGCAAACATTCCGGATCAAAACGGAGCGAACGACAACGGCAAGAATCGCCGCGGTTGGGGATTGAAGCTTATCAGGGCATTGATGGACGAAGTCGAATTCGAACGCGTGGATGACGGAACGCAGTTACGAATGACCAAGTATTTGCGTTCGTCGTAGTGACCCCGGTGCTGGCCTCTTCAAGAAGAATCCTGCATCCGACCCTTGCTTTCGCAAAATCACGATCTGGAAATTTGCGGTTTGTGTTATGCTCTGCGGCGCCAAGCGGGGCGCAGCGAGCAATGGACGCAACGGGGACAACGTTAGTGCAGGCGCGATGTGTCGGCGACACTGCGATCATCTACGCCAGCGACTACCTCAATAAGCTGACCGGCGAACGTATCGAGCGTGAGTGCAAACGCCAGCTCGAGGCGGGTCGTCACGCCGTTGTAATCAACTTCCGCGACACGGAATTGGTGAACAGCATCGGCGTCTCGATTCTGATGGGAGTGATCGACGTCGTCGAACAGACTCAAGCGCGATTGGTTTTTTCCGATGTGAATAGTCAAACAGCTAGTTTGTTCGAGATGCTTGGGCTCACGCGGCTCGTGCCGATTGCGAAAGACGAAAGTGAGGCACTCTCATCATTGGCCTCGTCACACGCCGGGTCCTGACGCTTTAAGAATGGAAACCAACAATCAACGGCTGCTGCACACCTTCGCGGCCCTCGCGGATCTCGGCCAGGAAATTGCCACCACTTCAGACTTTGAAGAGATGCTGCGGTCATCTTTTCACTTGCTGCTTGGCTCGGTCGCAATTCGTCGCGGCGCGATCGCGCAGCATGACCGGCAGGGTGACGCTCTGCGGATCATCGCGGCCCGCGGTTTGGACCCGACGCCCAGTTCGGATATCGCAATCGGACGCGATCATTCAAGCCACCTGGCCAGCCTCGGCGCGTCCTTGACGCTGGCGGGCGCAACATCCGAAGCCTCGCGCTTCATGGAAGAGAATCAACAACTGTTTGCTGGGGCCGAAATACAACTGCTGCTTCCGCTGGTCGTACATGACCGTTTGATTGGCCTCGTGCTCCTCGGCGAAAAGGCGAGCGGAGAGAAATTCACTGAAGAGGACCTGGAAACGCTTAGCGCGCTGGCGCGACACATCGCGGTCGGGATCAACAGTCATCATCTTCTCGCCGAAGTGAAGCGCAAGGCTGAAGAGAACCAACATCTATACGTTGGTTTGCGCGCCATCTACAAAGAGACCGTGCGCGCGTTTGCCGCGGCCATCGACATGAAAGACCGCTATACGCAGGGCCATTCGGTGCGGGTCGGAAAATACAGTGAAGTGATTGCGCGCGAGTTGGGTTGGACTGAGGATGAAGTAGAGGGGATCATGATTGCAGGTTACCTGCACGACATCGGCAAACTGATCGTGGACCTCAGCGTGATTAATTCTCCCGAACGTTTCAGCGCGAAAGAGTCGGCCGAGATGAGCAAGCACCCGGCCGCCGGTTACGAAATTCTCGCTCCAATATCTCATCCGTACGCGGACATTCCTTTGATGGCTCGGTATCATCACGAGCGCATGGATGGGATGGGTTACCCGGATGGACTGAAAGGCGATCAGATTCCGCCCGGCGCCCGCATCGTCACGCTCGCCGATTCGTTCGACGCGATGACGACCGACCGTCCTTATCGAAAGAAGCTTCCGCTCGAAGATGTGCTGATCGATTTTAAGGCGAACACGGGCACGCAATTCGATCCGGCCGTGGTCTGTGCTTTTTGTCGCGCGTTCTTGAAAGAGATTGAAGGAAAGAAAGAGCGGCGCCTGCTGAATTTACTTCATCGCAATTACGACAACCTCGAAAACGTCACACCGCTCCTGAATCAGCTGCTCGCCGATTTCGATACCGGTCCAATGGCAGCAGCGGCAATTAACTGACGTCAATCCGCCATTACTCGAGTCGTTCGTCCGTTTAGAAGAAGTGGGCACGGTGTCTCGGCCGTAAAATCACGCGCAAGATGCGCGTGCCACCTCAAACTGCTTTCCACGGCGAATTGTTTCTGCGGATAATTTCTCCGTCGCTCAGATTTCCGTCATCTTCTCGAGGTTTTCCGGATAACGCGCGCCTTCAACTTTGATCTTAGCGGACGCTTCATCAATCTCGCGCAGATCCTCAGTTGTCAATTCAATCTCCGCCGCTCCGATGTTCTCTTCCAGGCGATCCAATTTCGTCGTTCCGGGAATGGGAACAATCCAGGGCTTCTGCGCCAGTATCCACGCCAACGCGATTTGCGCGGGCGTCGCACCCTTTCGAGCCGCGATCGACTTCAAAAGATCCACCAGTGTCTGATTCGCTTTGCGCGCCTCGGCTGTGAAGCGGGGCAGGTTTGCGCGAAAGTCTGTACTTGCAAATGTCGTCGTCTCGTCGATCTTACCTGTCAGGAAGCCTCGTCCCAGCGGACTGTAGGGCACGAGCCCGATTCCGAGTTCCTCAAGTGTGGGGATCACTTCCTCTTCCGGAGTTCGCGTCCACAGAGAGTATTCGTTCTGCACGGCGGCGACAGACTGCACGGCATGTGCGCGCCGCAGCGTCTCCATCCCTGGTTCCGATAGGCCGAAGTGTTTGACCTTGCCTTCCTGGATCAGGTCCTTCACTGCGCCGGCGACATCTTCAATCGGCACGTCGGGATCCACGCGATGCTGATAGAGCAAATCGATGTGATCACTCTTCAGCCGCTTCAGCGACGCTTCGGCAACTGTTTTGATATGTGCGGGGCGACTGTCTGTGCCAATCCATGACTTCGTTCCGCTTGGATCGAGTCTGAAACCGAACTTGGTGGCGATCACAACCTGATCACGCATTGGTGCCAGTGCCTCGCCTAGCAGTTCTTCATTCGTGAAGGGGCCATAGACTTCTGCCGTATCGAAGAACGTGACGCCGTGATCGACCGCCGCGCGCAACAGCGAAATCATGTCCTGCCGGTTCGGCGGCGCGCCGTAAGCGAAAGTCATTCCCATGCAACCAAGTCCCAGCGCCGACACTTCGAGATCGTTTCCAAGTTTTCGTTTCCTCATTCCTTGCTCCTTGGGTAGCTCTGATTTCTCTCTCACTTCGGCAAACTGTAAATAACATTTCCGCCGTCATCGAGAAACTCGAGCTTCGGTGTGCCATTAGGCGCGACCAGCATCCGAATTCGCGGCCTATTTTTGACGTCGTCCATTTCCAACAAGATGGCATTATCTCTCTGTTTCCCGAGAAACATTCGATTAACGGTTAGCTGGCCTTTATCAATCAGCGCCTGGAACGCAGCTTTTCTTTGCGCCGGATCGCTAATCTTACGAGCCTCTCCGGCTTTTGCCGACTCCTCATCGCTCGAAATGTTTGGCGGCTGCCAGAGTTGCAAACCAGATAGGTAAGTGCCGTCGTCGCTTTCCAGATAACGAAAGCCCATCGCCTGATCGTTAAGCACCTTGTCAAAGGTAAACGATCCGAAATGACCTCGGCCACCATTGTCACCAAAAATCAGACCGCCCATCTCGTCGCCTGTCTGGTCGAAGAAGATCATTCCCGGCGGGCGCGGCGCCGTCCGTTTTATGATCTTCCCGTTTGATATGCCGGGGTGTTGTCGCTCCTGGTTCGAGATCACCATATCAAGCTTACCCGACTTTTCGACGATGTTGATGCGACCCACATCAATCTCATCGAACTTCGTCCGCGCACCTTGCATGGTGAAGCCTGAAACTATAAGCATTGCAAAACCGATCGTCGCGACAATGGCGTAGACTTTCAGAAACCGAACTTCCTTTTCAATTTTCGATTTCATTTGATGCCTCCTCGTTAGGCGATGTTTTGGAGGATTGTAGCGCGGTCTGTGCATCTGGGACATGAGTTGACGTGACGTACAGCCTGAAAAACTGCGATTCAATAGCCGTGGGTATCGCCCACGGATCAATGACGCGATGATTCATCGACCCTACAAGTCGAATTGAAATCGTGGAGATGAATTCCACCCCTACAGGTTCGGGCGGATCGGGTGATGCGTGATCCGGTGCGTTGCCACCGGCTATTGAATTGCACGCTTTCAGCGTGCGTGAGCGAATCGATAATTCGTCTGCCGTGATGTGGCGCGAGATTCGGTCCCGACATGTCGGGATTTCAAGCACTGACGAAGATCACGCTAGCCTCGCGCTTCGTCTTCGGCCATCTCATCGTTGAGGGATTTTAGTGCGCGCTCGAGCACCGTGCGGTATGACGGGTTGGTACACGCTTTCAGTTGAGTCATTATGCGCGAGCGCGATACGCGCAGCGATTCAAATTTCGCTCTGCGCACGCGCTCCTCGAGAGTTGAGGTGTTGTTGAACGCGCGCGCGTCAGCTATTGCCTGTTGCCGTTCAAATATCTCTTCCGTTTGGCCTGCTAAGGCATCGCCATCCCATGCCATAAGTTTTCACCTCGTTAAATTAATTTATATTTCATCGTAACACTCATTTAGTTATCGCACACCGTCGGGCTCCAAGAGCGTGGTGCCATAATCCAGGTTGTTCTCTCTGTCTTTTGCGAAGACCTCTAATTCTCCTATGCGGTTATTGCCGAAACACTGAATAAACCACAGGGGTCACGCAGGATTCCGCAGAGGACCGCAGAGGAAATCGAAGTAAGGGCATCACTTGAGAGAGCGATGTTTTCCCCGGTCATCGGCAAATCGCGTTGGACAAGAGAATCAGGAAGCATGAAGGTGTCGCGCTGGCTTTCCTCGTCGCGACTGACGTATTTTCTAAAAACAAATGATGAATTTACGCGAATTGTTCGGCAGCATCGACATCTATCTGTTCGACCTCCTTTTGAAAGACCGCATCACGTCTGAAATGAAATTGCTCGACGCCGGCTGTGGCGGCGGCCGCAACCTCACTTACTTTTTCAAAACCGGTTTTGATGTCTCCGGAGTAGATCAGTCTGCGGCCGCAATCGCCGAGATTCGCTCGTTGGCTGCCGCGCTGGCCCCGAACCTTCCCGTTGAAAACTTTCGGCTAGAAGCGGTTGAGAAAATGTCCTTCGCCGATTCAGCTTTTGATGTGGTGCTGAGCAGCGCTGTGCTGCATTTTGCCCGCGACGAAAACCACTGGGACCAGATGGTGCGCGAAATGTGGAGAGTGCTTAAGCCCGGCGGAATGTTCTTCGCGCGCCTGGCTTCAACCGTCGGCATTGACGGAATCAGACTGATCGAAGGACGGCGCTATCACTTGCCGGACGGAAGCGAACGCTTTCTGGTGGATGAAGAAATGCTTCTGCGGGAAACAGAATCGATCGGCGGTCAGTGGCTCGAACCGTTTAAGACTGTGGTGGTGGCCCATCAGCGCTCGATGTCCAATTGGATTCTGAGAAAAGGTTGAGCGCGGCAGCCTGAAAGGCTGCGATGCAATAGCCGTGGGCAGCGCCACGAAATAGGCAACGACGTCATCGGCTTCACGCCGCAGGCGTGAAATTGAATTCGACCTGTTCAGGGTCGCAAACGAATTGGGTTGTGCGTCATCCGGCGGCGCTGCCACTGACTCTTGCATCGCAGGTTTTCAACGTGCGGCATATCCGTCACGTGAACGGCTCATGTCCCCGGAGGGGACAAATTGAATAGCCGTGGGCACCGCCCACGGATTAAACAACGCGAAGATCCATCGACCCTGAAAGGGTCGAATTGATGCAACGAATTGGTTCGACCCTTACAGATCGGATCGATTTGGCGCGTATCCGGTGGCGTCGCCACCGGCTATTGAATCGCAGGCCTTCAGCGAGCCCTCAAGTCTGTTGCGTTTCCTTTACGCTGTCATCTGATCTATAAACATCGACCGTAAGGACGATCTTTTTCCGGATTCCCAATAATGAGCAAAATTTCAAGACTAATGATCTTCGTCGCCATGGTTGCGTTAATTGCGCTTCCAACGTCTGGCCAAACTCTTCCTTCCGAATCACCCCAGGAATTCAAGCCCACGAACTATGGCCTGGAATATGAGCGGCGCGACGCGATGATTCCAATGCGCGATGGCGTGAAGCTCCATACGGTCATCATCGTGCCGAAGAGTGTGATCGATTCGAAGAAGCATGCGCCGATTCTGCTGACGAGGACGCCGTATAACGCGACGGAACTCACGAGTCATGCGGCGAGTTCGCATCTGGGGCCAATTCTTAATGGCTATGACAACGCGCTCGAAGTGATTATCGAAGGTGGGTACATTCGGGTGGTGCAGGACGTGCGCGGCAAATACGGTTCTGAGGGCGACTATGTGATGAATCGGCCGCTGCGCGGGCCTCTCAATCCGACTAAGGTTGACCATGCGACAGACACTTACGACACGATCGATTGGTTGGTGAAGAATGTTAAGGAGAGTAACGGGAAGGTTGGGATTCTCGGAATTTCTTATGACGGGTTTCTGCCGCTGATGGCTCTGGTGAATCCACATCCGGCGCTCAAGGTTTCGGTGCCGATGAATCCGATGGTCGACGGTTGGATGGGCGACGACTGGTTTCATAACGGCGCATTCCGCGAGCAGAACCTGCCCTACATCTACGAGCAGGACGCGTCGCGCTCAAATGACTACAAGTGGTGGACCACGCACTTTGACGATTACGACATGTACATGCAGGCGGGCTCGGCGGGCGAGCTGGGCCGTCAGCGAGGATTAGAGCAGGTCGGATTCTGGCGGAAGCTGATCGAGCATCCGGCGTACGATTCATTCTGGCAACAGCAGGCGGTTGATAAGCTGCTCGCAAAAGAGCCTCTGAAAGTGCCCGTCATGCTGGTCCACAGTTTGTGGGACCAGGAAGACATCTATGGCGCGATGGCCGTTTACAAAGCGATCGAGCCGAAGGACGCGAACAACGACAAGGTCTTCTTGGTGATGGGACCGTGGCATCACGGGCAGGAGATTGCCGACGGCTCATCGCTCGGGGCGATCAAATGGGGAAGTGACACGGCTCTTTATTTTCGGCAGAAGATTCTGCGGCCGTTTCTCGATCATTATCTGAAAGACGAACAGCCCCAGATGGACGTGGCGCCGGTGACGGCGTTTGAGACGGGGACGAATGAATGGCGCCGGTATGATTCGTGGCCGAGCGGCGGCGCCGGAGGCGTTGTCCAACCGAAAGCTCTTTGGCTATATGCAGGCGCACACCTGGATTTTCGGCCGCGATTAACTCCTCTGGACAGTTCGCTGCCACCTGATACGAAGCCTTATGACGAATATGTTTCCGATCCCGCGAAGCCGGTGACGAATCGTATCCGGCCGGTGCCGCCAAGCGGATACGACACTTGCGCGCAGTGGCCGTGCTGGCTGGTTGACGATCAGAGAGATTTTTCAGGACGGCAGGACGTGTTGTCTTACACGACAGACGTTTTGAAAGAGCCGTTGAAGATCAGCGGCCAACCAATCGTGAATCTGTTTGCTTCCACCAGTGGTACTGATTCGGATTGGGTGGTGAAGGTGATTGATGTCTATCCGGATGAGACTGCGCCCGATCCCAAGCTTGGTGGATATCAACTCGCCGTTTCGATGGATATCTTCCGCGGACGCTATCGAGAAAGTTTTGAGAATCCAAAGCCAATCACGGCGAACGAGCCGCTGCTTTATAAGTGGGCGCTGCCGGCCATGAATCATGTATTCCTCCCGGGCCATCGCATTATGATTCAGATTCAATCAAGCTGGTTCCCGCTCTACGATCGCAATCCGCAGAAATTCGTGCCCAATATTTTCTGGGCAAAGCCTGAAGATTTTCAGAAAGCAACGCAGCGGATTTATCACACTCCGGGAAAAGAGAGTGCCGTGATTTTGCCGGTGGTCACGATTCGGTAGATGTCCGAACCCCGAGCGGTAGCGAGGCGGATCAGCCATGCAAGTTGAGCGTTGATCGGGTCGCTACCGCTCTCGGTTGCGACACGATTCCTTCCGAGGCGCAGCCGGAAAGGGCTGCGATTGAATAGCGGTGGGCACGGCCCACAGATCGCGATAAGAAAAACATATCATCGACCCTGAAAGCGTCGTATTGAACGGCTGAAATTGTTCGACCCTTACAGGGTCGGATCGGTTGGGTGACGCGTGATCCGGTGGCGTTGCCACCGGCTATGGAATCGCACGCTTTCAGCGTGCAACCAACATTCGGTCGATGAGCCGAGAAAGTTATGTGGGGTGATGTTGATGCTACGAGACCTTCGTAAGGGTTTGTTACTTCGGCTGGATCCGCAACGTAAAACTACAAATTGCGATCTTCTCGTCGGGCTGGACCACCGTGCGCTGCTCGCGTGGAACTTCGCGGCCCGAGACGAGTGTGGGATTTCGGCCTTTCGGAGTCAGCCAGAAGCGGCCTTGATCGTCCAACGCTAACGTGGCGTGAACGCGGCTGATTTCGGGGTCACCTCTCAAAGGCAAATCGACGGTCACGGACTTTGATCCGCGACCAATGGTAATGTCGGCTTTGGTTATGGGTACGACCGTCTGTCTTACCCCTTCGCGCCACAATTCGATCGAGTAGAGTTCGACCACGCGCGGCCGCACCACGGTAATGTCGCCGCCGTCAGCGCCTTGAGTGTCCAAAGAGATTTCGGCTTGCGGTCCCGAACCTTCGGCGGTCCCAGTCGTGGCAGCAGCAGACGTTGCCGGACGGACCGTAACCATCGTGTGTCCCGCTTCGGTTTCGTCCCAGACAGGCTGGACGCGAAACTCGTTTTTGTTGAGCGTGCCATCGACGCGCAGCTCGATGGCAAAGGACTTTGTTTGCAGCTGTACTGACCCGGCGAGTTCGCGCGCGCGTTCCGACAAGACATGAAATAGACCTTGTTCCAGCCCGCGGCGTTTGTCCCCCTGCCAATCTCGGTCGTCATCGTTGCTGAGATAGACGATGTATTCGCGCGGAATGTATGTCGGTCCGCCCGGCGGTGTGAACATTTCACGCTGCATGACGGCTTCCACTTCGCGCGCGATCTTTACGAGAAACTCTTCCGAGGCACGGCGCGGCTGCGCCTGATCATCGACCTCTTCAAGGATGTCGTCAGTTTGTTCGCCGTCAATCCAGCGCCTGATTGATTCAATTAGGCTCATTCTTTAGTGAATAGTAAATCGTAACTGGTAAATATACGTAATCATCTTTGCGGCTGTTTGCGCCTTAGCGTTCCTGGCGTGAGATCTCAACTCGCATTTGGTTCACGCAAGGGCGCAAAGATGCAAAGCTTCGCAAAGACGAATCAGCTGCCCACCCCTTCCATTTACGATCTATCGCTTACCAGCTAATCAAATTTCAGAAATTGCTTGTTGACCCAACCACGATCCTGTGAGGTCGGGTCGGACTTCGGCCGAGCGTGCTGTACGACCTGAATCTCACACCAATTTACGTTCGTGCCAAGTGTGAGCACTTTAACCCGCGAACCTGACTCTGCCAAACCGACGCGATCCGTCGTTGAGCTGGGACCGGCGCGTAAGTTTAAATCAGTTGTGGTTACGGCTTCACGTCCGACAAGAGTCGTTTGCTCCGTGGTCTGACCCGCCCAGCGCCGGCGAATGTAGTTTCTCGTCGCCAAAAGCATGCCGGCGAAGGCAAGAATCAGCACAAGAGAGACGATCAGCGGGCGCAGCCGGCTCGATTTCCGCTGCGTGCCACCGGGCGTGACGCGCTTATCCGAAACCGGAACGGCAACCTTAACGCGGCCTGCCGGATGGTTGGACGCAATCGCCGTCGCCCCATTCGCAGTGCTTGAATTCGCAATCGGCACCACGATGCGGGGACGTGCGCCGTTAGCGAATTGCTCCTGCCGAAGTTCTTTCGAAGTCTCAAATCGAGGCTTTGGCGGCGCCGCAATCGTCGCGACCGAAGGCGGAGCCGTCAGGTCTGCGGTAACCAGGACCGCAGCTTCAACGGCGTGCATTTCTTCCGGTTCAGGTCCGGCGGCGGCGCTTAACTCGTCCCAAAACTCCTGCACCGACTGATATCGCTGGTCGGGGCGCGTCTGCGTCGCTTGTTCAAGCACATCCAGAACCGCATCCGACCAAGCGCAATCGGCAACGTGAGCGGGCAATTCGGTAATCGGCTCATGTGCAAACTGGCGCGGTGACGTCCCGCAAATCAGCGTGTAAGCGGTCTTGGCAAGTGAATAGATGTCAGCCGCCGGCGTGAGTCGCTCGCTCGACAGTGACGCAGTACCAAGTTGCGAGGTTTGCAACAGCGGATTGTGTTCGGGCGCCGCGTAAATGTTTGTGCCAACCCGCGTGATGACACCTTCGGCCGCTTCAATCTTAGCCACGCCAAAATCCGCGATTTTGACGGTTTCATGATCTGCGGTCAGCAGAAGATTCTGAGGTTTAATATCACGGTGAATCACTCCCGACTCGTGTGCGTGGGCGAGACCCGAGCAAACTTGCTGCAGGTAACTGAGTGAGCGCTCAAATCCGAGCGGTTCGTGTCGCGCCAGCGCCGCCAGATCGCCGCCGTCAAGGTATTCGAGCACGATATAGTGAAAAGCGGTCCCGTTCAGATCGAGCGCCGTTCCGTGACCAAGACGACTGATAATGTTCGGATGGCGAACGCGATCGAGAGCAATCGCTTCGTTTTGAAAATTCTGGATCAGCGTGCGTTCCAGTTCAGGATCCTGATAGCCCTGCAGCAGGACGTTGAGGGCCTTGATGACAACGCGGCGAAACTTCTCGTCCGTAGCGGCGCGATCGCGCGCGACATAAATCTCCGCGTAACTTCCGCGGCCGAGACATTCTTCAATATCGTAACGTCCATCCAGCCGGCACTGTAGAAGCTTCAGATCTGACATGCATCGTCCGCTATCTTTGGGGCGCGGCTTGGCCTTTCGTTCCGAGGAGTTCATCGAGGATGGCAGCCACTTGTTGCTGCGCATGAGCGGAGGCGGGCGGGGAGGTCGTTGGGCTTTGCTTCAACGCGGCGGCGGCTTGAGCCAGCTTGATTTCGGCGTTGAGGGGTAACTTCTCCTTCTGTTCAGTGCGCAAGTTCGTAATCGCAAGATTGAAAGCGTCGCCGGCGTCTTTGTGCGCGCCGGTCAGCATCAGTGCCCGGCCGTAAAGATAAAGAAACTCCGGGTCCTTGGAATCGAGCGGTTTCGATCCCGTGGTGACATTATCGGCGAGCCACTTGTGCGGATCGGCATCGACGGCAGCGCGCTTCGTTTCGAACGATGCATGAGCGTCGGGCGTCGGTGTAGGCTGCGGGGTTGCGACTTTGCCGGAGATCGCCTGGCGAATTTCTCGGTAGCGCAGTCCTGCATAGAATGCCGCGGCCACCAAAGCAACGATGAAAATGAAACCGAAGAAGCGGCGTAGGGCACGGCTGCCGGTTGATGTGGTCGCTGGTATGGCTGCGTTTGCGCCCTGGACGGGCTCAGTCCCAGGGCCGGGAAATGCGATGCGTGAGGGTGGCGTGAGCACAGTCTGTGGCTCACTCCGATTATCGGGCGCTGTCCTTGCCAACGCGGGAGCATAAGCATCAACCGTGCGTTCCGCATCGGCGAGCGCCGCGAAATTCGGCGTGCCGACCTGCACGATAACTGCGGTCAAGTTGTCCTCAGCGCCGCGCTCGTAACAGCGCTGCTTCATATCGGCGCAAACCTGGTCGACCGATCGGCCGCTCACGAGCAGATCGCGCAATTCGCTGTCTGAAATATGTCGCGTAATGCCGTCGGTGCAGAGAAGGAATGACGTGCCGTCTTCGATCTCGATGGTTTTCATGTCCACTTCGACCGTACTCTCAGCGCCGAGCGCACGACTAATCACATTCTTGCTCGGATGATTAGCCGCTTGCTCGGGAGTCATCCGACCCGCGCGCACTTCTTCTTCAACGATCGAATGGTCTTCGGTTTCGCGCAGGAGTTGCCCTTGTGGTGTCAACCGATAGAGCCGCGAGTCACCCACATGGCCGAAGGTCGCCCTTAATCCCTCCAGGTGCAGGGCAACGACCGTCGTAGCCATCATTGCGAACCGCGGATGCTCAATGGCCATTTGATGGATGGATGAGTTCGCGCGCTGAATCGCCAACTCCATCAGATCCTCGATGTCTTCGCCGTCGTGCAGGCGATGACGGAAGGCTTCGTCGAGGACATCGACGGCTGTTTGTGATGCTACTTCGCCGGCTTCCGCACCGCCGACGCCGTCGGCGACGGCGAAAATGCCGCGCTCGTGATCGCAAAGGAACGAGTCTTCGTTCAGCGGACGCTTATCATTGAGCCCGCGATCAGAAACCGAACCGACCTTCAAATTGTTCGCAGGTGTGGGCGCGCTCACTGTACAGCCTCCAGCTTAATCGAACTCTCGGGCTCATGTTTGACGCTGGCCATCGCCCGCGCGTCCACCGCGTTTCGATGTGAAAAGGCCATCAGCATCCCCAGCATGGCAAAGCTTGTGATAAGGCTAAAACCACCGTGGCTTACGAACGGCAAGGTGATTCCGGTCATGGGCAGTGCCCGCAGAATTCCGCCGATATTTACCAGCGCCTGGATGCCGATAAAAGCGGTCAGGCCGGCGGCGCATAGCTTCGTAAACATATCACGCGCTTCGATTGAAGTGCGAATACCTGCAATGACGAAAACGATGACGGCCAGAATAACGAGTCCGCCACCCAGCAACCCCAGCTCCTCAGCGATCGCCGCATAAACATAGTCGGAATCGGCAATCGGGATCACTTCGGGAAAACCAAGACCGAGACCGCGGCCCGTCGTCTTGCCGGAAGAGATTCCAAAGGTCGCTTGGGCGGGTTGAAACGCAAGCTTGTCGAACCAGATGTCCGTGTTGACGCTTTTCTTTTGTGCTTCGTTTTCCTCTGCTAGTTCCTTCAGCCGGGGATTCTCGGCGAGCGCTTCGTCGTAGTCTTTCTTCCACCATGAGACTTCGGGCGACGGCGGATCGAAACCATCCAGCCACAAGTGAAAACGTTGCTGAATACGTGAAGGCAGCGCGCGTTGAATCGGTCGCGCAATTGTCGGGAGCATCGGGAACTTTTCCTGGATATCGCGCGGCAGCGCGCCAATCACGAGGATTGAGATCACGAGAAGGACAGAACCGACAAAGACCAGCAACTGCGGCCAACGGCGCACCGCAACGAGATAAAGCGTTGCGTAGGCGCCACTGAAGATCAGCATCTGGCCAAAATCTTTCAGCGCGAAGAACGGAATGAAGGGGATCATCGCCATCACAATCAGTGGGATGATGTCTCGCGCGCGCGGAATGCCCCAATAAGTTCGCGCCAGGTCTTTGTATCGGGCCGTCAAAATCCCCGCGAAGCCCAGCAGGAAGGGAACTTTGGCCGGCTCCCAGGGCGTCGTATTGCCGAGCGCTTTGCCGGCACTTGATGTGACGATGGCAACCGCCAGTGGAATCAACGTGACCAGCACGATGATGAAACTATTTCGTTGGATCCATGAGAGGAAGCGGTCACTAGCACAAAATGAAAAGGCGATCGCAAACGCGACCAATGAAAAAATGGGCACCCATGTATAACCAGAGGTGATGGCGTTGGCAATCGAGTAGCTGGCTTCCTTGGTGGGTATTTCTTCGTTCGTGGGCGGCGTTGGCGGCAAACCCATGATCGCACGCTTATTTGTGTCGTAGTTCTGGTTGATGTAACGCAGCCGCAGCGTCTGTGTTTTCTCTTGTCGCGCGGTCGCCTTGTTGCGGGCGTTATACTCGGGATCGCTGTACAGCCGGTATTGCACCAGCAATCCAATGGCGAAGAGCAGAATCGCCGTGGTGTAAAGCACCCAGCTTCCTTTGAAACGTTTCGCGCGCGATAGCCAAAATGCGATAACCGTAATTGGGAGGAACATCAGAAGGTCGCGGACGCCGCCAATCCACGAAGTCTCGTACCCCCGAATCAAGCCGGCGCGATGGATCGCGACATAGCCGACGACTTCCACTCCCACGAGCAAAAGGAAAACGAACAGATGTGAAGAAAGACGATTCTTCATCGTGTCTTATGGCGTTGCCATCTGATGGCCTTCCGTCGTAACTATAAGTTCGTCATGGGGCTCAGCCCCAATTACTTTTCCGATTCAACGGCAGGCTCAGGCCTTCCGTAGATCGGGCAGAGCCGTATCGTAGTCATCACGGACTCGGCCTTGGACGCGGTGTCCGCGACCTCGGTTGTTGCGGCTGCGGAGTCGTGCTGGTATTTCCGCCAAAATAGCCAAGCGACTTCGCTTTCAAAATCAATTGAGCGGCGATCGGCGCCGCGTTCTTGCCCCCGTAGAAACTGATTCCCGGTCCCGGGCCTTCCAATAGAACGGCCATCGATATCACTGGCTTGTCGAGCGGCGCAAAACTCAAATACCACGCGTCGCTGCGCAGCTTGTCGTAGAAAACTGTCTCGTAATGCTGCCCGATGATGTTGCCTTTGAAGTCGCGTTCGGTAACCAACTTGCGTTGTGGCTCGTTGGTTTTCGGATCGATTACCGGAATCTGTTTTTGGGCAGTGCCCGTCTTGCCGCCGCTGCGAATGCCGGCGGCTTTCACAGCGGCCATTGCGCTTGTTCCCGTGCCGCCTTCGGTGACCATATTCATGATGCCGCGAACCGTGCTCGCCTGTTGCGGTGTCAGCACCTGGCTGAACATCTCGTTCGCACGATTGAGTTCAATCTTCGGCTTCATCAATTGGCCTTGAAGATTCGCCGCCGCGGAAATAATCAGCGCCATCTGAAACGGCGTCATCTGTGACGCTAAGCCCTGGCCGTACCCTTCGTACATCAGTTCGCAGCGGCTCGAATGCTTGCCGGCCTTCAACCAGGATTCAGTTGGCGCGATGGCATCTCTGATGGCTTTGCTGCTGGCGTTCCAAATCTCGGGTTCACGACGGCCCTGGCCTTCACCGCTCACACTGTCGTAAGCGCCCAGTCCAAGCAGTTTCGCGGTGGCCTGAATCTTTTCGCCGCCGAGCTGAGTCGCGAGATACGAAAAATAGATATTGCTCGAGTGTTGATAAGCCTGATCGATTCCGATATTACCGCACGCTTCACATGAACCGTTGTCATCCGTAATTGTCTTGTTGCAGCCGCCCGGCGAAAACATTCCGGCCGTGTTGTAGCGGATGTCCTGCATCCCGTTCCGAAACGCCGTGTACATCATCACGGTTTTGAAGGTTGACCCGGGCACGTAATATTCATTGAGCGCCCGATTTAGCATTGGCCTTTCCTTCCGATCCTTATCGAGTTTGATCCACGTTGCTTCATCCTGCACCTGACTGAGGCTGTAGGACGGATTGCTGTACATCGCCAGTACCTCGCCGGTTTGGGGATTGAACATCACGACTGCGCCGTGATTGCCTTTCAGTTGGTCCACGACCGCCTGCTGGAGATCCTTGTCGATCGTGAGCGTATAGTCCTGGTTAAGTTTCTGCTCGACAGTTTCGCCACGGATGATTTGCCAAACTTCCGGGACGGCGCCTGCCTCAGTTCCGAAGAGCGCTCGCTCCAAACCCGGCTCGCCGCGATCGGAACCAAAGAGGTGTGCGAAGGCAGAGTCCATCGGGTACTCACGTTGGATCTCGCCGTCTGATTCCTTCTTGTAATAGGCAAGCGGCCGCCCTTTTCGATCGTAAATCCATCCGCGCAAGGTCGATTCAGACAGGCGCCGGTTGCGCAGGTCCTTATAGCTCATGTCCTTGAACGTTTGATTTCGTTCCGCGGCATACCTGGCCCAGTAGACATGAAACCCAAGCATTCCAATCGCCACCAGCACAAATAACCAACGCCAGACGCGCAGGCCCCGGTTGGTCGCGGTTGCGCCCAATCTTTTACGAATATCACCAGGCAGATTCGCGAGCGCGGCAGCGGCCCCACCTTTACGGCTGAACCAACTGCGCACGAGTGAAATCAGGAGAAGTAAAGCGACAAACGCGACGCCGATTATGAATACAAGTGTCAGCCATGCCGGCAGTTTTTCCGGCGAGGGTGCGGGCGTCGGCGTTGCTGATTGAAAGAAGAAGAGTGCGAGCGGCATCTCAGGAAGCTGTCTTGCGGAAGCGGACTTCAACGTCACCGAAAGAAACCAGGTCGCCTTCATTTATGGGATGGGCCTCGCCGTACGCAATTCGTTGTCCGTTGATATGCGTGCCGTTCGTCGATCCCGTGTCAGCTACAAGCAAGGTGCCGAGGTGATCCATCCGCAGCGACGCATGAATCTTTGAGACGCTGCTGTGATTCAAATGCAGCTCATTGTCTGTCGCCCGTCCTACATTCACCCGGCGGCCGCCCGGCACGAACGTCAAAGGGACTTCACGCGATCCGTCGGGAGCCGAAATGCGTGCATTCATCGAAACGCGGGCGTCCTCTTTCCGCGCTTTCAACTCGCCCTTTCCCGTCTTGCGTTCGAGGTCTTCCTGCTGCAGTTGCGCCTCGAATTCGCCAAACGTTGGATCGACGGCAATTCCTTTGGTGAAGATGTCAACGTCGGTTTCAATGGAGACAGGCGCCAGGGTCCGATAACGGCTGTCGTTGATGTGATCGATGGCGGCCGCGAGCACTTCCTGGGCCAAACGTCTGGTTACTTCAGGCGTAGTCTCTGAGTGCTTGCCCCACTCAATCTTCAGTTTCAGATGGTGCGGAGCGATGCGCCCGCGCCGCTTATCGTCGCGGACGCGCTCATCGATTAACGCATTCATACGGCGGATTAGCTGATCGGTGGTGATGCCGCTTTCGGTGTCGGGAGTGCGACCCAGTTTCCGGTCCACAACATCGCCCACACCTTCCAGTACGCGACGCATAATGCGCTCGGGAACGATGGTGTCGCGCCGTCTTTTCGGCGTTTGTCCCTGTTCTTCGGCCATATGTCCTTATGTACGATTACCGGGTCAAACTGTTCAAGAGAGATTGCCGCCAACAAAATACACTAATTCTGCGCGCGCTGTCGCGCTGCTTCGTACAAAATGACTCCGCTCGCAACCGCCACGTTCAGACTTTCGACCGAGCCCTTCATGGGGATGCGCACCGAAACGTCGGCCAGGGCGAGTTCGTTTGCCAAAAGTCCGACGGATTCTCGCCCAACAAGCAGCGCACTCGGTCTTCGCCAATTTATATCGCTGAAAACAGTATTGGCTGAAACGTCTCCACAAATGATCTGGATCTTTCGCCCGCGACACCATTCCAGGACCTCAATTAGGGTCCCGCCGCTCCAGACTGGCAAACGAAATGCCGAGCCCATCGCGCCACGTAGGCCCTTTGGCGAAAAAGGGTCGGCGGTATTGGCCGTCGCAATCACGCCGGTCGCGCCCGCTGCTTCGGCGGTGCGTACGATGGCGCCCACATTTACCGGATTATTTGTTTCGTGCAGTATCACAATTAGTGACTCGGCTGGTTGCTGTGTTGCAAAGTGCTGCATATCACCGGGCGGACGTGCGGCAATCACGACGATGCCCTGCGGCGTCTTTGTGTACGAAATAGATTCAAGCAACTTCTCGCTGACGGACGCCGATGACTTTGCGCGGGCGCCAAGTTGATCGATTAGTCTTGTTGCCCTGTCTTTGCGCGCAATTTGGTCGGAATAGATGACCGCTTCAATCTCGAGATTCGAGGTCAGCGCTTCTTCGCACAGGCGCAGCCCTTCGACAAAAATCAGATCGTCAACCTTGCCATCACGCACAGAGCGCGCGCGGCGGAGCAGGGAATTGTCGCGACTGGTGATCCGAATCGGTTTCAAGTTTCAAGTTCCAAGTTTCAAGTTGTTTCGAAGCATTGTATTCCGCGTCCGCTGGATCAATTCAAGTTCGGAACCCGAACTTGAAACCTGAAACTTTGAATTTGAAACTAAAGTCCTATTTCCACCCAAATCGGCCAGTGGTCTGAAACGTTCAAAGGCTTTGCCACGCCCCAACGTTTAAATTCGACTCCCCGTCCAAAGATCCAATCCGCATGAAAGCGCACGACGCCTGCGCCGCGCCAGGTTGGCACATTCGTTGGAAACGGCGTTTGGTAGCCGTTCGACTCCATCAGCTTGCGAATATCGACCGCCTTTTGTTTCGACAGCGTGTTGAAATCACCTATGATCACTGTCGGTTCCGCGTGTTGCTTCGCTCGTTCAAGCACAGCTTCCGTTTGCTGATGCTGATTATCCAGCGGGCCGTGCGGATCGATGTGAACATTGAAGAGTCGAAGCTTCTGACCCCGTATTTGTACCGTCGCGCTCATCGCAGTACGAGGTCGCCAGGGGCATTCATGCCAGGGCAAGTCAATCCGTTCGACGTCTTCCAAACCAACGCGGCTTAGCAAAGCGACGCCCATATCGCCCGTGTCATCAATCGCAACTTGCTCTTCGAAATTCAGCCACCATTCGCGCTCTTGGGGTTTGATGCCTATTGGTAAGCCTGCGCCGACATGGACGTAATGCATCTGCATCTCTTCAGCAAGTCGGGCGGCGACATGAAGACCGCCAACCCTCCCTGTCATCTTGTCCGCTTCCTGCAGTGCTAAAATGTCTGGCGCGGGCAAGAGCTGATTATCGGTGAAGGCTCGCGCGGCAATTTGGAGGTTGCGGTCGATTGACCGGGCACGGTTGACAGGAAAGTTGTAGCCGACTTTTCGCAGCAGTCCCGACAGAATCAGATAGCGACCGACGGCGTAACGAATATTGTAGGAAGCCAGCACCAGAGTTGGTTTGTCCAAGGGCTCGGAAAGCGGCGAGCTCTTGTTTCCGAATTCGATGGTGCTGTTCGCGTCGTACGAGCGGAAAGACATCGCCGCGATGATCGTCTGAAACAAGCGTGAGCGCAAAGCGTGTCACAAGCCCGAGTGTGAACGAGGGCCATTCGCGAGAATACAATTGTGCAGTGTAATTGCCCTCCGTGACGGTCGGGCTTCTGACACCGAGCATATGAGCCGAACAATAATCGCAGTGGTCGACGATCTCTTCTTCGCCTCGAAGATCCGGGGAACAGGCGAACAGGTAGGAGCGCAGGTTCTTTTCGTCAAAGCGATCCCAGATGCTGTGTCAAAGGCGCGCGACGAAGTCCCGGCGTTGTTGATTGTCGATCTAAACGCTCATTGTTGTGACCCGACGGAACTGGCACGCGCGTTCAAAGCCGATGACAATCTCAACGGGATCCCGTTACTCGGTTTCTTTTCGCACATTCAGACCGAACTACAGGAGGCGGCGCTGACAGCAGGTTTCGACCGCGTGATGCCGCGTTCGGCGTTCACGAAGAACCTTGCGGATATTTTGAGCGGCAATGAGAGGTCAGAACCATCTGCGTGAGCAGATGGGTTGAGGGGTACTCGGACTCACCCATTCGCGCGACGCGGCTGGTACTGGCTTCACTAGCCGACGGCTTGCGGGGTCACAACCTCATGAATCGGCCGCACTTCCTGGATCAGTTGCTCGTACTGCTCGAGCGTCAACGCCTGCGCGCCATCAGATAGGGCTTTTTCGGGCTGGTCGTGAACTTCGACTATCAGTCCATCGGCACCTACGGCCACACCAGCGCAGGCGAGCGGAATAACCATATAGTTCTTGCCAGTGCCGTGCGATGGATCGACGACTACCGGTAGGTGAGAAATGCGACGAACGGCAGGGATGGATGCGAGGTCAAGCGTGTTGCGCGTGTGCTGCGCGAACGTGCGCACACCGCGTTCGCAGAGCACGACGTTGTAGTTGCCTTCGGACATGATGTACTCGGCAGCCAGCAACCATTCATCCAATGTCGCTGACAACCCGCGCTTGAGAAGCACAGGCAGATGCGACCGTCCCGCGCGTCGCAGCAAACTAAAGTTTTGCATGTTGCGCGCGCCGATCTGAATCATATCGCCATACTTCTCGACCAGATCGCAACTATTCTCATCGAGCGCTTCAGTAACAATCTTTAGACCGTAAGCTTCGCGAACTTCCGCAAGAATCTTCAGCCCTTCTTCGCCCAACCCCTGGAAAGCGTAAGGCGAAGTCCGCGGTTTGAAGGCTCCACCGCGGAAGAAACGCGCACCGCTGCGACGAACTGTTTCAGCCACCGCAAATGCCTGCGCGTGGCTCTCGATCGCGCACGGGCCGGCAATAATTGCCAGTTCATCGCCGCCGATCGTTGCGTCACCCACGCGCACAACAGTCTTGTCCGGACGCAGGTCGAGCGTGATCAGTTTGTAGGGCTTGCTGACGCGAATCGCCTCAGCAACCCCGGGCAGATTCTCGAACCGCGTGGGATCGATTGCGCCGGGGTTACCCGTAATGCCAATCGCCGTGCGCGTCGCGCCCGGCATTGCATGTGGTTTGAAGCCAAGTTCAGAGACGACCTCACACACGTGCGCGACCTGCGCATCGGTGGCGTCGGCTTTCATGACAATTAACATTGCGACCTATCGTAAAACGTAAATCGTGAATCGTAAATGGACGATGCTCACATCCGTTCGGGAACTGTGATGCCGAGCGTCGCCAGCGCATTGGTCAACTGCCGGCGGGTGTAGTCGGCCACCAGAATCAAAAGCCCGCGTTTCCCGAGATCTTCTTCGGCAATTATCCGGTGGCGATGGTAGAAAAGGTTGAACGCCTTCGCCAGATTGAACGTGTACTTCGCAAGGAACGCGGGCTCGGCGCTGGTCGCTGCCTGCGCGTTCGCCTCTTCGAATCGTGCCGCCAGTAGCAGCAGGGACCACATTTCATCGCCGGCTTCACTCGCGAAGATCTTGTTCACATCTTCATTTGTGGCACTGAAAACCCTGCTGTTACATTGCCCTCCTCCGGAAGAAGGGTCAATGGGAACCCGCGCCTCACGTGACTCAAGCTTCCGGAAAATCGAATTCGCACGCACCGCCGCGTATTGGCAATAGGGCCCGGTCTCACCTTCAAACGACAGCGCTTCTTTGAAATCAAACGCAATAACTGAATTGCGCGTAAACTTCAAAAGAAAATATCGCAGGGCGCCGACAGCGATGGCATGCGCGGTGGTCAGTTGTTCTTCGTCAGAGAGATCCGAATGGCGCGTCTTTACTTCGGCGAGTGCATCTGCCTCCAAACGATTGATCAAGTCATCGGCTTTCACGCCGAGACCTTTGCGACCACTCATTTCGATGTATGGACGTTTGCGATCTTCCCCGGTCAACTCGATCCCGAGCTCGTCACAAGCCGCAGGCGACAACGCGACCATTTCGTAAGAGAGGTGAACGCTCGCTTCTTGCCCCAGTTCAGGAACAATCGACGCGACACCGCGCTTCACAATCTCCTGAGGGTAAGCCTGCCGCGAGTCGATCACGTTGTAGACAATCGCGCCACCACCAAAGTTTGGCCGCGGAACCTCCGGCTGACTACTCGCGTTGACATCCGTCGTTGTCACCCAGGTCGCATGCCCGTCCGAATAGGCTCGAAAAGGTTTGTAATTAAAATCAAGCCCGAGCTGGCCCAGCTTCCAGAGTTGGTATGCGATGTCTTTGCCGGTGTAGGTCACCGTCCCGTTCGACCGTACGATGATTTTGTCCGATTCGTGTTCGTCAGTTCCGGTGTGGGACTCGAACGGCATTACCCAACAGCCTTTGGTGCGGCCTTCGCTCGAAAAGTGAAGCGCACCGCGTTCCTTCATCAACTGAAAAGCGCGTTCCCAAAAGTGAAGGTGCAAAATCTCGGATTCGCGGGCAAGCAGATCGTAGCGAATGCCGAGTCGCTCCATCGTGTCCAGGATGCACTCGACATTGCGCGTCGCGACGTAATCAGCGAGTTCCGCGGTTGGCTTGTTTCCAGATTCGATTGCATGGAGGATGTCGGCGCGGAGCTTGAGCTTCTCCGCATTCTGTTCGCCCTCGATGTTTCCGTCGCGATAGAACAGTCCCACCCGCGTGTACAAATCCCAGCAGTAATAATCGAAAGGGCGATCAGCAGTCAGGGAGCGATCCAGGTCCTTAATTTCATAGAGCGACATCTTTTCGATGTGAATAAATCCGACGACGACGTCGGCAACCTGGACACCGGTGTTGTCAATGTAGTTTTGCACCTCGACGCGATTGCCGGCACTGCGGAGAATGTTGACGAACGTATCGCCAATGACTGAATTACGAACGTGGCCGATGTGCGCAGCCTTGTTTGGATTAATGCTCGTATGCTCGACCATCAACTTGCGATCGGTTGGAATGTCACCTTTGAGGGCTGCACCATTAGTCACCTTCGCAGCGGCGCCTGTCGCTAACTCGGTTAACAGCAGTGCGCGATCAAAGAAGACATTCAGATATCCTGCGCCCGCCACTTCGACGCGCGCGACTTCTTTAATGGCCTCGAGTGAAGGTTTGAGCGACTCAGCGATGGTTCGCGGCGCGCGCTTCTCGCCCGTCTTCTGCTTGATTTGCTTCGAGAGTTCGAACGCGACGGGAAACGCCAGGTCGCCGAGTTCGGTTTTTGGTGGAACCTCTCCGGCAATTTGATCGAGACTTATGTCAAACTCCACGCGAGCGGCGTCGCGCAAGACTGACCTGAGACGGTTTTGCAGTTGGAGAAGTGTCACGAGTGCATTAGGTGTCTTTCCAGCACATTGGGATCCTAAGCTTAGAATTCCACGTGGACAAGTTGT
>JADMIO011618366.1_pt1 | contig 96148 bp, 86 predicted proteins | sample 8958161 | NCBI WGS metagenome assembly JADMIO01 (sample SAMN16585339, study PRJNA669376) | soil metagenome | isolation source: Crop rotation soil | place: USA: Cullars Rotation, Alabama | collected 2011
GCCGCGACTTCAAGTCACGTGAATTCCAAGCTTCGGATCCCACTGTGCTGGAAAGGTTCTTCGTCGGCGCGAGTGTCGGACGAGGTCATCACCACCACCGGAATCTGCGCGTAGCGCTCCGTGGACCTCAGACATCTGAGGATTTCCTCGCCGTTGTACTTCGGCAGATGCATGTCCAGCAACAGCAGATCCGGGCCCGGCGCCTTCCGGTCGTTGTCGGCCTTCTCAATGAAGCTGATGGCCTCTTCGCCGTCCCTGGCTACATGCAGAATATGATCGAGGCCCTGGTCCCGCAGAGCGATGCGGACGATGCCGACATCCGCCGCCGAATCCTCGGCCAGCAGAATATGATATGGCGTTTCCCTCGCCAAGCTCCTGAACCCCCTCGCACCCGGGTGCGCAGCCGCGAAAATCTCAATATAGGTTTAACACTTCTTGAAGCGTCTTGCGGCTTGGAAGTGGCGCGCGAAGTTGGAAATGGCACCGTGTCCCGCGCCAAATGGGAGCCGCGAAACCCAGTTCAGGCCGCGGATGAACCATCGGCGGCCAACCCGCTCTGCAACCTGCGTCGCGCAGACAGGTTGACCCTCGAGTCCGCGTGTCTGCTCATTTCGATATATCATGACGGGCGTATGCGAATCGCTCTGCTATTGAGTTTGATTTCGGCGGTGCCCGCTTTCGCCGCGGACCAGCATCTCCTCTACGTCGCCAATCCCGGCACCCGCAACTACGTGGAATATGGCGGCGTCGGAATCTCCATCTTCGACACGGCCAACGGATATAAATTCGTTCGCCGCATTCCTACCTGGGAAATCGTGGCGGGCAAACAGCCCGAGAACGTCAAAGGCATCGCCGCCAGCGCCAAGACCGGCATCGTCTATGTCACCTCCTTGAGCCGCATGATCGCCATCGAAGCCGTCAGCGGCAAGAAGCTCTGGGACAAGTCCTATGAGGGCGGCTGCGACCGGATGGCGATCTCGCCCGATGGCAAGCTCCTCTACGTCCCGCAGCTGGAAGGCCCGTCATGGCATGTCGTGAACGGCGCCACCGGCGACGTCGTGGCCACCATCACTCCTGAGTCTGGCTCGCATAACACGATCTATTCCGCCGACGGTAAACACGTTTATCTCGCCGGCTTGAAATCGCCGCTGCTCTCGATCGCGGACACCAAGACGCACAAGGTCACGGGCACCGTCGGACCGTTCAGCAATGTAATCCGCCCCTTCACCGTGAACGGCAGCAACACCCTCGTATTCGTCAATATCAACGGGCTGCTCGGCTTCGAGGTCGGCGATATCAAGACCGGCAAGAAACTCTATCGCGTCGAAGTGCAAGGCTACAAGCAGGGAACCGTCAAGCGGCATGGCTGCCCGAGCCATGGGATCGCCCTCACGCCCGACGAGAAGGAGCTTTGGGTGGCCGATTGCGCCAACGAAGCGATCCACGTTTTCGATTCCACCGTGATGCCGCCTAAACAGGTCACCACCATCAAAGCGCGCGATTGCGTCGGCTGGGTGAGCTTCAGTCTCGACGGCCGCACCGCCTTCTCTTCCACCGGCGAAATGATCGACGTAGCCACCCGCAAGATCGTCGCGGCGCTGCAGGACGAGGCCGGCCACCAGGTGCAGAGTGAAAAGCAGGTGGAACTGGTGGTTTCGAACGGAAAAATCGTGCGCGCCGGAGACCAGTTCGGGATCGGCGGCAAGACTAAGTAACCGAAGCGGGGTGTTACAATACAAAGATCACCCCGCATGAAACGCCTTACAACCCTCTTTACCATTCTGGCTGCCGCTATGTCTGCACAGTCAAAGCCCCCTGCCTCGCAAGGACTGCCGCCGCTCATTGACCGGGAGATCCTCTTCGGCAACCCCGAAATCGCGGGAGCCCAGCTCTCCCCGGACGGCAAGTTCATCGCGTTCCTGAAGCCTTTCAAGGACACCCGCAATATCTGGGTCAAAAAGACGACCGAGCCTTTCTCGTCCGCCCGGCTCGTCACCGCCGAGACCAAACGTCCGATCCCGACTTACTTCTGGACCCGCGACGGTAAGTCCATCCTCTATGTGAAAGACAACGACGGCGACGAGAATTTCAACCTCTATGCCGTGGATCCCGCAGCCGCGCCCGCAGCCGGGGCGGAGGCTCCCGCATCCCGCGACCTCACCGGTCTGAAGGGCGTCGTGGTGCAGGTCTACAGCGTCCCGAAGAACGATCCCGACGTGGTGTATATCGGAATCAACGACCGCGACAAGGCGTGGCACGACCTCTATAAGCTGAAGATCTCCACCGGCGAGAAAACCCTGATCCGGAAGAACACGGAGAAGGTCGCTGCCTGGTTCTTCGACCTCACCGGTCAATTGCGCTTGGCCCTGCACACTGCCGATAACGGCGATCAGGAAATCCTGCGCGTGGATGCCGACGCCTTCACCAAGATCTACTCGTGCAATGTGTTCGAATCGTGCGGACCGCATCGCTTCCACAAGGATGGCAAGCGGGTCTACTTCGAGACCAACAAGGGCGCCACGACCGACCTGTCGGAACTGGTGCTGCTCGACCCCGCTACCGGCAAGACCGAGCCCGTCGAATCCGATCCCCTCAAGCATGTGGATTTCGGCACGGCGGTTTTCTCCGAAGCCACCGACGAACTGGCGCAGACTATCTACGTTGACGAGAAGACGCGCCGCTATTTCCGCGACAAGTCTTTTGAGGCGGATTTCAAGTGGCTGGCAGGCAAGTTCCCCGGCAAGGAAGTCGGCGTCGCCTCCCGCACGCGCGACGAACAGCTCTGGCTCATCGCGGTGACCAGCGATACCGAGCCGGGCGAAACCTTCCTCTTTGACCGGAAGGCCAAAACCGTCGAGATGCAGTACAAAGTTCGCGAGAAGCTGCCGCGCGAGGCTCTCGCCTCCATGCAGCCGATCCGCTATAAGTCTTCCGACGGGCTCGAGATTCCGGCGTACCTCACGGTGCCGAAGGGCGTTCCGGCGAAGGGCCTGCCCACCCTGGTGGTTCCGCACGGCGGGCCGTGGGCGCGGGATGTGTGGGGCTACAACGCAATGGCGCAGTTCTTCGCCAATCGTGGGTATGCGGTTCTGATGCCCAATTTCCGCGGGTCCACCGGATTTGGCAAGAAGTTCCTGAATGCCGGCAATGGCGAATGGGGGCGCAAGATGCAGGACGATGTCACGTGGGGCGTGAAGCACCTGATCGACCAGGGCATCGCCGATCCCAAGCGCATCGGCATCCTCGGCGGTTCCTATGGCGGCTACGCGACGCTCGCAGGTGTCGCGTTCACTCCGGACGTCTATCGCGCGGCCGTCGATATCGTCGGTCCGTCCAACCTCATCACGCTGCTCGACGCGATTCCGCCGTATTGGGAGGCTGGCCGCAAGCTGATGTACTCGCGCATGGCCGATCCCAAAACGCCCACCGGAAAAGCCTGGATGGAGGAGCGCTCGCCCCTGCATGCCGCGGCCAAAATCAAAACGCCGCTGCTAGTGGTGCAAGGCGCCAACGATCCGCGCGTCAATCGCGGCGAGGCGGAGCAGATCGTAATCGCGCTGCGCGACCGCGGCTTCCCGGTGGAGTACATGCTGGCGCCCGATGAGGGACACGGCTTCCAGCGCCCCGTCAACAATATGGCCATGTTCATGGCTGCCGAAAAGTTCCTGGCGAAGTACATGGACGGCCGTTATCAGGAAGGCGGCACCCCCGCCGTCGTGAAACGCCTGTCGGAAATCATGGTCGACCCGAAGACCGTGACGCTCTCCAAGAAAGTGGACGCGGCAGCGGTCGGCGTGCCCAAACCGGTGTCCGATCTGAAGCCGGGCGTCTGGAACTATCAGGCCAAGCTTTCGATCAGCGGCCAGGAGCTTTCGCTGAAGATGTCCACCTCCGTCAAAGAGGAAAACGGCGCCTGGTTGGCCACCGATACGACAGAAACTCCCATGGGCTCGGTCATCGAAGTCACTACCCTGGAAAAGGGCACGCTGATTTCGCGCACGCGCTCGATGAAACAGGGGCCGGCTACGCTGGACTTCGACTTCGCTGGCGGCAAAGCCAAAGGCAGCGTCAACATGGGCGGGCAGAGTCGGGCCGTGGATGCGGATCTCGGCGGGCCGTTGTTCGCCGATGGCGCGGGCGCGTTCCTCGCCATCGGATGTCTGCCGCTGGCCGACGGATACACCACCACGTTCCGCAATTTCGATATGCAGAAGGCCAAGCCTGTGCTGAAGCAATTAAAGGTGGTGGGCTCGGAGGCGGTGACCGTCGCCGCGGGCAAGTTCGACGCCTTCCAGGTGGAAATCACACCGGCTGACGGCGGCAGCGACAAGACCACCGTGTGGATCGCGAAAGACACGCGCCTGCTGGTCAAACTTACGGCCGTTCTTTCGGCGATGAACGGAGCGACGATGAGCGCCGAGCTGCTGCCGTAACCGTCGCCCTAACGCGCTTCCGCTTCATACCCCGTGCAGGACACCACCGGTAACCGCGGGTACTTCGGAAACCTCGGATCGTCAATCGACTTGGCGCACTGGAAAAACGCCGTGCCGCGGTCGCTGCGGATCACGCGCGAGAACCGGCAATCCGCGCAGAGACCGGCATGCGCCCGCCTGCTCTCCAGGTCCATGCCCGTATTGTGACATCAGTGATATATTTCAGGCTTCTGCTATGAAAAGAATTCCAGTCGGATCCCTCATCACGCCGCTGCTGTTGGTAGCCGCCACCTGCATGGCGCAGAACGCTCCGCGCGCGCCGCTTCCTCCCCTTCCCGCTCCCATGGGCGTGCCGAAGCCCGCGCCGGCAACCGACGCGCCGTATGCCCCGCAGCCGATCCTGCCCGGCGGCGTGGTGGTCACCCTCTTTCCGGCCGGATCCCCGTATCTCAAAGCCGACAAAGTTCGCGAGGCCGAGCAGTACAACATGAGCCAGACGGTAGCCGGGCGCATCAACAGCATCGTCAACATTCACAACCCATCCATTGAAGTGCACCTGGTCGATCGCGGCCTCAATACCGGCGCGGCGGTAATCCTGGCGGCCGGCGGCGGGCATAATACTCTCAACGTCGGGACCGAGTCGGCAGACTTCGTCCCCTTCTTTTACAACTACGGTGTGAACACGGTGATCTTGCGGAACCGCTTGCGACGTGACGGTTACAACCCGCAGACCGACGAAGTGTACGATGCGCTGCAGGCCATCCGCACCGTGCGCGCGTATGCCAAGGAGTGGAACATCGACCCCAACAAGATCGGGATCATGGGCTTCTCCGCGGGCGCCGAACTGGCCGCTCCGGCCGCCGTACTGTTTGACGATTTCGACAAGAAGAACAGCGATCCGAAAGACCCCCTGGCGGGAATCACCTCGCGCCCGGACTTCACCGGAATTATTTACCCAGGTCCGACTCCGTTCGCGCGAAATCGAACCGCTCCGCCGATCCCGCGCAACGTTCCCCCTGCGTTTCTGGTCTGCGGCGGCTCCGGCGACCGCGGCCATGCCGTGTGGGCGATGGAGTATTTCAGCGCGATGCTAGCCATCAGCGTGCCCAACATCGAGATGCACATCTACGGCAACGGCCGGCACCCCGGCGACCCCTTGCCCGACGGCAGTCGCATGACGGGCGGATTGACAGACCGTAGCAACATTCCCTTCGGCACCTGGCAATACCGCTTCATCGACTGGTTCCGCGACCTCGGATTCCTACAGAAGCCCGGCGTAGAAACTAAAGCCGCCAAAGACATCACTGCCTACATGAGCCAACCAATTCCCGGAACCGGCCAAGGCAGAGGCGGCGCCGGCCGCGGACAGTAGACTCCTTTTCACCGCGGTGAATCCTACCCTACGGCGCGTAGAAGTTCGCCAGCATCGCGATCCACGGCCCATTCCCCACGGGCGTCGCCAGCGACACTGCTCCTGCCGACGCCATCAACTGCCATCCAGCCATGTTGCTCTGGTATAGCGTCGAGAAGCGCGTCCGCTCCTGGGTGGTCCAACTCCCGCCTAACGCAGCGCCTCCGCCGCCGTCCGACCACACCTGCCCGATCACGAAGCTGTTGGCATGCGTCGTTGTCATCGAGGCGGATGCCGTCGTGCCAACACCGGAGCCGGTCGCAAAGCGGTCCAGCGTCACATTGGGTCCCAGTCCCGAAACTTCGAAGATCGCCACACCGCCATAACTGGTCGGCGAACCGTACGTGACCTTTACCGTACATGCTCCGCCAGTCACGTTCTTGGCCATGAACCAATGCGCTGCGCCGCGATCGCCGCTATTGTTAACTACCGGTGACCCCGCGATCTGTTGATAGGTATTACCGCACGAGTCGCTCGCACTGCCCGTAGTGGCGGCGCCATAATACTGAGCGAAGACGAAGATCGTGTCGCCGGCAGTTACATTGGCCGGGAACGCCACGGATTGACTGCTGTTGCCGGGCGCGCTGGATGCCACCGCGTTCGACTGAACCAACGTCGCGGTAGATGGCTGCGAACCTACCGTGTAAGTTCCGGAGGCTACTGCGCTATCCACAAAGTTACTCTCGTATGCGATAGCTTTGATGGTGGTCGTCGCATTCAAGCTAATCGCACCGTTATATACCGTGCCGAAGCTCGAAGTCGGCGTGCTGCCGTCGAGCGTGTACCGGATGGTCGCGCCCGGCGTGGTCGTGCTGATGGTCACCGGCTGGGTATACGGCCCCGGCGGCGGATTGAACGTGGGGGTCGCGACGCTGCCGTTGCTCACCGTATAAGTGCCGGTCGTGACGGTACTGTCGGTCATGCCGGACTTATAGGCAATCGCTTTCAGAGTGGTAGTGGAACTCAGGCTCACCGGGCCGCTATACACCGTGCCGAAGCTCGAGGTCGGGGTGCTGCCGTCGGTTGTGTACCGGATCGTCGCGCCGGAGGTCGTGGTGCTGATGGTGATCGGCTGCGTGTAAGGCCCCGGCGACGGGTTGAAGGACGGCCCGGCCACCTGCCCTCCTCCAGTTCCCCCGGTGCCACCCGGATTATAGAAGTTCGCGATCATCGCGATCCATGGTCCGTTCCCTACCGCTGTCGAAAGAGCGAGGTTAGCCGTCGAGGACAACACCTGCCAGCCGGCCATATTGCTCTGGTATAGCGTTGAGAAGCGCGTTCGCTCCTGAGTCGTCCATGAGCCGCCCAGGGCGAATCCGCCGCCGCCCGCTGACCAGACCTGGCCGATAGCGAAGCTGTTCGGCTGGGTTGGCGAGACAGATGCCGTAGCCGTGCTGCCGTTGCCGGAGCCGCTTCCAAATCGGTCCAGAGCCACATTGGCGCCGCCCAGGCCGGAAACCTCGAAAATCGCCAGGCCTCCATAACTGGTCGGCGAGCTATACGTTACCATCACATTACACACGCCGCCATTCACGTTCTTAGCCAGGAACCAATGAGCCGTCCCGCTGCTGCCGCCATTGCTGATAGTGACTGGCGATCCCGTAATCTGAGTATATTGGTTGTTACAAGAGTCACTGACGCTGGCGCCCACCGCGGGGTTGTAATATTGGGCAAACACAAAGATCGTGTTACCCCCAGTTACTGCCGAGCTAAATGCCACAGATTGGCTGAAGTTGCCCGAACCCTGGCTCGCGGTTGCGTTGGACTGCACGAAAGAGATCGGTCCTGTCGAACCACCGCCGCCTCCCGAGTTGATGGTGTAAGTGGCCGAACTCACGGAACTGTCCGTCATACCACTCTTAAAAGCGATGGCTCGGATAGTCGTCGTGCTGTTGACCTGGATTGGACTACCGGTGTACAGAGTCCCGGTTGTCGATGTCGGGGTGGTCACTCCGTCGGTGGTGTAGCGGATCGATGCCCCTGACGTCGTCGTGCTCAGCGTGACTTGCTGCGCCGAGGTATACACGCCCCCGATCGGGCTGAATGTTGGCGCTGCCACCAGCGTCGGATTGTTACCGCAATTCGGCGCGCCATTATTAACCGTAAGCACCAGACTCGGCGAAACCCCTTGAAAACCGTTGGCGTCGGTTGCGATAGCCGTAATGGTGTGCGTGCAGTTAGTGGCAGTAGTGGTGTTCCAGTCATAGTGGAACGGCGTGTCCGGCGGTGTCCCCAGCGCGTTGGTGACAAAGTAATTCATGGGCCCGCCCAGGTTCTGGCCGTCCAGTTGGAGTTGTACGCTGGTGACGCCGGGAATGTCGTTCAGACCAACCTGTATGGTCACGGTGCCCGAAACCGTGGAGCCGGATGCCGGACCCAGCGGGCTGAAGCTGACCATCGGACCGTTCGGCGCGGGGCTTGGCGGACCACCGGAGCCGCCCCAGAAGAAGCCGCTGACGGTCCCGTTCGGGATCGTGCCGGTGGTCGGAGTTATGTTGTCGATCACCTGAAAGTCCACCGCGCCCGTATAGTTATACACAAGATAGACGCAGCCCGAGTAATTATTGAGAGTGCGGGTATCCAGGACCGCTCCGGAAGACGTGTTGTGAGCAACCACCGAGACCCGGCGTCCTAAATACTCGTAGTCACAAAAATACAGGGCAATGCGGTGTGTCTGGCCGTCCCAGCTGTTGATTTGGAAATCGTCGCTCATCCGGTTGTAGTAGTAGGATTCGACGCGCTCGGCGGGAGTATACGAGTACGGCTGTTTTTGAAGCTGCCGCGGATCGCACGTATGGTTCTCAGAGCAGCTCCAGATGTCTAATAGCCTCTGGTTCACGTTAACCGCGTTGAAGTACGAGTATGAGGGCGGATTGAAGGAATAGTCGGCGAGAACAAAGCCGTCCTGTCCGTAGACGCCCTTCCAGCTTCCAAGAGTAGTGGCGTCCATACCCAGAAATGTTACCGATGGTGTCTGACTAAGTGCTGGCATAGCTGCAGCCAGAATCATTAGTACCGCGGCCCGGAGACGATACATAGGGTTCCTGTTCTTCTAAATGGGATTTTAGCGACGGGGTCGCTCGCGAGAAGCCTTGTCACGCGCCGCGATATACAGCAAGCGTGGGACCATTCGAGAGGAAGTCGCACCTGAGGGGTGATAGGCTACCGCCAGCCGACTCACTGGCGCGCCCGGAGCGGAACGTCTTACTCCTTGATTATACAGGGGGATAGAGGGCTGTCAACGAATGTTCATGTTACATACGGACGGCATATTACACCGTCCGTACCTGGGTTATGCGTATCGAGCAGCACTGATTGTGCAAACTCGCGCGATCCTACACCATGCTCTTGAGCCAGTCCACCGCCGCGCGGATATCCCGCAGACGCTCTTCCTGATTCTCCACTTCGCGCTCCACGTTCAGCGGTCCCTGGAAGCCGATCTCCTTGAGCGTGCCGACAAACTTCTCGATCCCGACGGATCCTTTTCCCAGCGGCCGTTCCGTTCCCAGCGCTCCTGCCACTCCGGCCGGAGGCCAGTCTCCATCCTTGCAATGCACCGAAACCACGTGCGATGCCAGCTTCCGCAGCGCCTCAATCGGCTCTCCAGACCCGTACAGGATCATGTTGGCCGGGTCGAAATTGATCCGCAGGTTGGGGCGATTGACATCCTCGAAGAAGCGCAGCAGCACATCCGCTGGCTCCTGTCCGGTTTCCAACGCGAAAGTCTGCCCCCGTTCCGCCGCATAGTCGCAGATACGCCGCACCAGGTCGCGAACCCCGATGTAATCCTCGTCGCTGGTATCCTCCGGGACCATACCGATGTGGCACGCGATCTCGTTCACACCCAGCGCCGCCGCGAAGTCGCTCACTGCCAGGGTTCGCTTCTCCCGGTCCGCCCGGGTGCCCCTAGGAATGAACCCCACCGTGCGCTTCACCGTCGGAATATCGGCGTAGTCTTCCCCGTCGTACGCGGCAAACACCGTTACAAGCGTGAACTGCTCCCGCTCCAGGTCCGCCTTCCAGGTCTCCGCCACGGCCGGCGAAAGCGTCATGCCGCCCCCCGCGACCAGTTGCCCGCAGCGCACTCCCAGTCCGCGGATTTCCGCCAGGTTGTCCCGTTCGCCCCAAAACACCACGCCCGCTTCCAGAGGCTTCAAAGTCTGCATCGTATCTTCTCTCCGTTCTTGTTCCGCGCGTCCAATACCGCCAGCATCAATTTCACCGCAGCCGCCGATTCGGCCGGCGGGCACAGTTCGGGCGCCTTTCCGTCCCGGCAGCAGTCCACAAAATACTGCAGTTCAGCCGTGTACCCGTCCGGGCTGTCCGGTTTCGAAATCGGCCCGCCGTTGGCCGAATAGAGCGTCAGGGGCCGTCCGCTGGAGCTGAAATCCACCGTGCCGCCGTCAAACGTGACCGTGAACTCCATCGAAAACGGCAGGCTGCTGGGAGGGTGCCATCCGCCCGTCACCAGTACCGCTAGCCCGTTGGGATAGTACAGAGTGGCGGTTACGGAGTCCGCGCCCGCCGGGTCGAAGTAGCCGGTGGCGGAAATCGCCTCGGGTGCTCCGAACAGGTGCAGGCACATATCTATGTCGTGAATCAGCAGGTCGAAAACGCCGCCGCCGCTCTTGGCTGCATCGGCCAGCCATCCGCCCCAGTTAGGTGTGGCGCACCGCCGGCGGAAGATCGCCGACCGCACCGCGCCCAATTGCCTGCCTCGGACGCTCTCGCGCAGGCCGATATATTCCGGCCAGAATCGCAGCACCTGCGCGGTCATCAGCACACGGTTGTGGAGTTGGGACTCCGCCACAATCCGATCCGCGGAAGGACCGTCCAGCGCCATCGGCTTTTCGATCAGGACGTGCTTGCCCGCGCGCAATGCGTCGATCGCTACGGGCGCATGCAAATCGGTAGGCAGGCAGATATCGACGGCATCGATGTCCGGATCGGCCAGCACGGCGGCCAGGTCGCGGAACCTACGCACGCTGGAGAAATCCATCACTTCGCCGGATGTCCCCAGATTTCCGCGGACGGCCGTCAGGTCGCCCGCCAGTTTCTTCTCGTCGTTGCTGAAGACGGCCGCCAGTTGCGCGCCGGCAACGGACCGCAAGGCCTTCACATGGGTGCTCCCCATGAAGCCCAGGCCCAGCACCGCTATCCTCACCCGATCACCTCCACGAACTACCCAGTATAAGAGGTCGGGCGGCGATACGAGAATCGTTTATTCGATGAAGCCGACGCGCGGCAAACCGAGGGCCGTGTAGGTGCCGCCGGGGTCGGCGGCGAAATAGCTGTTCCCGATGAAGTTAATCACATTGCCGACCAGCGCCGTCTTGATCGCAGTAACGCTGGTGCCGCCAGTGAAGCCGATCGTGGAAGTCGGAAAGTACAGGGCGCCCCTGAGCTGCATCTGCGACCCGCCGTTGATATTGATGCTGCCAATGGTCCTCGAGCGGTCTCCCCAGAGGAGCACTCCCTGATAGGGTCCTGAGCTGGGAGCGTTCAGCAAGATGTCGATGTTGCCGTTGATACTGATTGAAGTCACGTTTCCGGTGAAGTAAAACATGACCGGGCCGGAGGCTCGAAGCGTGCCGTTTCTCAAGTCCATGGTTCCGCCGTTGATCACATAGATCCCGGACGTGAGGTTCACGGTTCTGTTCGCCGTCATGGTAAAGCCGCCGGTGCACACTACGTAAAAGCCGTCGCTCCCCATGGAGACATTTCCGGAGTTCGCCGTAAGACCGTTGGAATCGCACCGGCTGGGAACCGCCGGCGCATAGATCCAGCCCAAGGGATCCGGTGTATAGTCTGCGTTGGTCGTGGGCCATGGATTGATCGCCGAACTGCCGTTATGGTTGAACCCACCGACCACTTTGATCGTGGAGGCCGTGACGCTCGCACTGCCGCCTTCGACCATGGCATTCGATGCGTCACTCGAGTCCACATAGATGCCGCATGCCGAAGTGATGGTGTCGTTACCGCCAATGCTCAGGCCGGTGCCGGTCGTGGACAGCGCATAGATGCAAGCGTCCGAAGGACGACTGAAGATTGCCGCCGTGGCCCGTCCGGTGACGGTGTTCCATTGCTGCCCCAGTACTGCGGAGAATAACTGCGGAATGTGCTCGGTAACCGTGTAACTCACCCAATAGATCGGGAGCGAAGTCCCCGTCGCCGCCGGGGAATGGACGCCGTCCGGGCCGTGCGCCTCCATCGTCACGTTCTGCTGGCCGCTGTTGATGAACCCGTTCTGCTTGGCGTACAGGCAGCCGGCGCCCATGGCCGTAGTCGGCGGCGAGGCCGGACTGGCCGGGCAGGCGGTCGCGTTCTGGCACACGAAGCCGGCTACGCCGCAGGCGCTCAGGTTGTTGTAGTCCAGGTACTTGATGGCCCCGTACGCAGCGGACTGCGCCGCCGTTTTAGCGGCCTCTTTGCGCCAGTACGCCCAGCCTACATCAACCACCAGACCCATCAGTCCCAACAGCACAAGCAGGGACATGGTCATGAAAATGGCGGCTTGTCCCTTACGCGTATTCGTTCGGATCGAGTTCATAGTTTTCCCACTATCGGGCAGGTTAGACCTACGCGCGCGGAAATTCCAGATTGGCTGAAGTTAATCGGGTCATGCTTACCGTCATAAGGGAGATACACTATTCGCATGTCCACCCTGCTTCGCCTGGCCGTGCTGGCCTGCCCCCTGATGCTCGCCGCCGCCGACCCACAATGGAAATCGCTGTTCGACGGCAAGACCTTCCAGGGGTGGGAAGATCCCACCCGCAAGTCGCCTCCCGGCACGTCCTTCATTATTGAAGACGGCTGCCTCAAGGCCACCGCGCATCCCCCCATCGACGAGGATCTCTTCACTCAGGAGACGTTCGCCGATTTCGAGCTCGAGTTCGACTGGAAGATCTCGCCGCGCGGCAACAGCGGGCTGAAGTACCGCATCCAGGATCGCATCATGCTGCTCGACCAGAAGCTGCCCAGGTTTGAGGATCAGGTCAACGCCGCCATGAAGAACCGGCGCTCTGACCGTCCCGTCAAAGGGCAGGAGTACGTGATCGGCTTCGAATACCAGATCACCGACAACGCCGCGAATCCCGATGCCCGCACTAACGGCGTCCTGCACCAGACAGGCGCGCTCTACGACATGTTCGCGCCGCTCAAGGATGCCACCAAGCCGGTCGGCGAGTTCAACCACTCCCGGCTGCTAGTAAAGGGCGATCACACCGAGCACTGGGTAAACGGCGTCAAAGTAGTGGATGCCAGTTTGAAGGCTCCGGAAGTGCGCCGCAGCGTGGCGAAGCGCTGGAGCGAGGGATCGCCGGTGTACGATTTGCTGGTCAACCAGCCGCGCAAGAGCTGCCAGATCTCGCTGCAGAATCACGGTGACGAAGCCTGGTTCAAGAGTCTCAGGATCCGCCGGCTGGACTAGCGCGATGCAGTTTCGGCAGCGCAATCAGCACAGCGCCGTACACCAGCAGCGATAACACCAGGCTCCCCTTGCTCTCCTGCCGCAGGTCGATCATCAGCAGCCGGTACGCCGCCAGCAGCATGGCCGGATAGATCAACCACGAAAGCTCCGTCCGATTCCAGCGCGCCGCAGCCCAGGCCAGCAGCAGGGACGCTGCCGCCGGCACGCACGTTCGCAGTGTCGCCGGAATCACTCCGGCGGCGAGTGCGGCTAAGAGCCATGCCGGCAAGGCAGCCATCGCCAAGCGGAAAATTGTGGAGTGCGGTCCCGTCCGGAGATAGCAGAGCAGGGCGACCAGGGCCCCCGCTGCCAGATACACCGGATGCACGTCCGCCCAGCCGCCGGAGCCCAACAGTATGTAGGCGGCTTCCTGAAGAGCGCCGATCGAGCCGAGCGCCAGGACGAGATAGACGCCGCCGTGCACCTGCAGGGTCAGATTGGCAGCCCACATACAACCGATGGCCAGCGCCGACCATACCACCGCCGCGACCGCTCCGGAGAGCAGAATGCGGCTGCCGGCGAGCACCAGCAGAATCGCGAAGGTCGAATAGATGTAGAAATTGCGGCCGTGGCCATAGCGTTCGATCACCGCGAACGAAACGATGTAACAGGCCAGGCCGCAGACTACCAGTACCGGCACCATCCCACCGCGGACGGTCAGCAGAAAAGCGGCGGCGCACTGCGCCACTTCAAAAGCCGTGAACGTGACATGCCGCAGCAACGTCCGGACAATCGTGCTGGCCAGGTAAATCGCCAGCAGGGCGGCCTGCGCGGCCAGCAGCCAGCCATGCGGAATCGGGGCGTAGGATTCCGGCAGCCCGCGCTCATTGGTGACCAGCCAGGTTGCCAGCAGGACCGCGGCATCCGCGGCGAGCGCCGCCAGCCATCGTTCATTCAGCCAGTGGTCCAGGCAGGCGGACGCCTCTACGGCCGCGGCAATCGCCAGCAGCACGAAGGTAAACGGCAGGACGTCGTGAGTCGCCCATAGCAGCGCGGCGGCCGGTCCGATACCGGCCAGGGTCGCGATGGTCGCCACGATCAGGAGATTTTTGCGCCAGGATACGGCCAAGCCGAACAAAGTGAAGCAGAGCAGAATGACGCCGGCGGTCCCGGTGGAAATGGCGTGGAAGCGGAGCGTGGCTTCCCAAAGGAGAGGCGCCAAAACCAGGACGGCAGTCAAGCTGTTGAGCGCCGCGGCAATCCGCTGGCCGGCGGGAGTCCGGGCCGCCCAGACCAGCCATCCGATCGCATACAGCAGCCCGACGCCGATGCCCGCTTTCACCGGTAGCGTGCCCGATTCCGTCAGCACGCGCAGCAGGTACGCGCCGGCCAGCCCCAGCAGCGAACGGCCGAGCACCGGAATCACATCGGCGGTGACGCCGGCCGGAAGCACCGCGGGGGGCGGTTCGGAGAATACCGGTTGCGTCGAGATACCCAGCCGCGATTCAATCGCAATCACGCGTTGCGCGAGATCTCTTAACTCACGCTCCAGTTCGGGTTGCTCCATGCGCAACCTCCTCTGTCCACGGGGGCAGCAGTTTGACCAGCACGATGAAAATGACGAAGGGCAGCAGCATCAGCGCAATCGCCGGCAGCAGGCCCTCGCGAGTGGCGAAATCCATCTTGTAGGACGTGTATCCCAGGAAACTCTTGGAGAAAAGCTGGCCGCCGATCACGACGTTCCAGCGCATGGCGAAGATACCGATCAACGTCAGGCTGCACGCCGTCACGTACATCACGCGGCGCCGCGCCTCCGAAAACCGCCAGAGCTGGGTGGCAGCCAGAAGTAGCAGCGGGACCAGTGTCCCAAGCAGGATCTGGACAATGATGTGCGATCCCCACAGTCGCGTGTGCACCATGAAATTCAGGCTGCGGAAGGATTCGTCAGCCTCGTAGGTGCGGTGGATCAGGTCCAGCATTTCCAGAGTGAAATCGATGATGAACGTGTAAAAGAGATACTTGGCGATGGTGTCCAGGCAGCGCATGTCGATGCGTTGACGGCGCAGTTTGGTCGAAATAAAGTACAGCAGCAGCACCGCGGCGATACCGGAAACCATCGCGGAGAAGAGGAAGACGATCGGCATCAGGGGCGTGGACCACCAGGGATTAGCCTTGATGGAGCCGAAGATAAAGCCCACATAGCCATGCAGTAGGAACGCCGACGGGATGCCGATCACCGTCACGGTATACCCGACTTTATCGTCGATAATGCGGGCCGCCGGGCTGATGTTGGTGGAGCCGAGCGTGAGCATCTTATAAATGATGCGTTGCAGCCCGCTGGTGGTTTGCGACAGCCGCACGATATCGGCGCGCCATTCCAGCCAGATTTCGAGCAGCAAGACCACCGTCAGGTACCAGAGATATACGAAGCCAAACATCGCCATCGCCGAGGAGGTGTGCGGCGTCAGGTACATCTCGAACGACCGCTCGGGATGTCCCAGGTGCAGTTGCAGGGGCAGGGGCGCCACCAGCAGGAACGCCAGGGCGGTCAGCAGCGCCAGGCGGTAAGTGGGGCGGACCGCCTCCACCTGAAAGACCCGCTCCAGCGAAGCCAGAATGAACGCACCGGCCACCAGGCCGGTTATGAACGGGTAGAGCACGATCAGGATGCTCCACTGCAACTCCACCTCGTTCGGATACATGAAGCCATCGACGCCGGGAATCATACGCTCCTTTTACCTCACCGCCCCGTCCAGGTCGTTGTAAAAGACCTTGGGCTCGGTGGCCATGTAGGGTTTGAGAACCTGTACGTTATGCTTGCGCAGGAATTCGTGCACGGGATCCTGCGGATTCTTGAAATCCACCAGTTGCCGCGCGCCGGTGGGGCAATTCTCGCAGCATGCGGTCGTCAGCCCCTGCGTGATTCGGTGATAGCACAGGGTGCACTTGTCGACTGTCTCGGTCTCGGGATTCAGATAGCGGCACCCATAGGGACAGGCCTGCACGCAGTACCGGCACCCCAGGCAGTAGGTCTCGTCGACCAGCACGACGCCGTCCGGACTCACAAACGTTGCCCCGACCGGGCAGACCTGCACGCAGGGTGAATCCGCGCAGTGATTGCAGAGCTTGGGCACGAAGAAGCTTTTCAGGTCGACCTGCGTGGAGGGCGGAAAACCGTCAATCGCCCCATTCGGCGATTCCACGTGCGGCTGTCCGTGCTCTTCCACTTGATACCGCTCCACCCACGTCCGGAAGTACCCTTTGGGCACGCCATTCTCGTTGGAACACGCGCGCACGCAGTTGCCGCACCCGATGCAGACATCGATATCGATGAGCATGCCCCACCAGTGGTCGGCCGCCTTGTACGCGTCGCTGGGGGCTTCGGCGCCGGTGATCTGTTCCAGGGTGGCGCCTACGGACGCCAGCACCAGGAGTTTGCCGCCGATTTGAATGAGATCTCTACGAGTCATGTCCATGGTGTTGTCCCTAGAGGTGCGGATTGTGGGGCTTGTGGCAGTCGTTGCAGGCCATGCCGTTGGAGTGTTCTTTGGTCACCACCTGAGGGAAAGCGGCCGGTTTGGCGGCGTCTTTCTCGTGGCAGCGGCGGCAGAGGTCGGCGACCTGCGGCAGTTTGGGTTTGATTGAGGAGGGATCGTTGGCATGCTGGGCTTGCGGCCCGTGGCAGGCTTCGCAAGCTACGCGGGCGTGTTTGCCGGCGGCCCGGACCTTGCTCTGGTCCTCATGACACATCATGCACATGCTCTGTCCGGCATAGGCCACCGGTCGTGAGCGGACCAGCGCCAGGGCTCCGGGCCGGTAGTGTCCATACTGACCGAAAGCTTTCGGAATGATGGCGCTGCGGACCAGCAAGAAGATGCCGAGACCAGCCAAGAGGACCAGCGCGGGACGTACCAGGTGAACCCAGTCTCGAAAAATGCGACGCACTACCACCCCCAGTGAGTGAATTGAGCCAACCGACGATGCACTGCTGAGCAATATCACTACCAAACGGCCTGATAATCCTAAATTACGGCAAGTGTTGAAAATTTCAACCTTTCAGGACGGCGCAATGGTGTGCAAGAGGGGCATATCGCGCACTATATTTGGGGAGTTGGGCGAGGTCTGGCGAAAACGTAAGGAACTTACGGTGTGCTTCTAATGGAATCAGGGAGTTAGGCTGAATTTCCGTAAGGATACTTACGGTTTTGATGTTCTTGCCGAGAAGAGCGGCAACGGAAGGGGCAGGATCGAGATGGCTGGCCGACTCACGATCTTATTTTAACACCGGGAGGTCGGAATTACGTCGCTTTTTTGGTGGGGCGAAGAACACGGACCACATAATTGATCGACCAGCTCACCGGTCCGCCCTCACGGTACGGGGATCCGATAGAGGTTTCGCTGCACCGTCTCGCGGGTGAAGGCATAGATGTCAGCGGTCGGACCGGGCACTACATCGGCTGCTGCCGGTATGGTCCGAACTCCCGGAAGCTTTGCGAACTCCGCTTCTGATGGAAAAGTCTCGCTGCGCGCGATGGGCCCAGGCAGGACCTCGCCTGGAGACAGCGGCACGGCGTAGGTGTTGGGCCAGTTCTGGTTTTCCCTGCCAACTACAAACAGGTGTTTTCCATCCCCGGTCCACCGCAACACCGGCGGCGGAGAGATATGCGTCAAGAGAGGCGCGCCGCCCGCCACCGGGAAGATTACCTGACCGCCACGCGAGACACCGAGCCCAAGCCACTTACGGCTGGGATGCACACTGATGACGCCCAGGAGCGGCGAATCGGACACTCTTCTGAGCCCGCCGCCGTCCTCGCGGACGCTGTAGAGGAACGCGGAGCTCCCCTCGACCTTCCGGAAAAAGACCTCACCACCTGATCCGAATACAGGCTGTTCGCCTTCCACTCCCGGAATTTGCCGCGGCTGCGAACGACGGTCGAGCGGCGCGACCCACAACCGAAGTTTGCCGTCGCGATCGGGGGAGTAGAAAACCAGCTGCCGACCATCCGGAGCAATGTCGTACGCGAGCGCAAAATCTCCCGTCACAGCGATAGGAAAGCCGGGGAACAAGGCCTCGGTGTGATTCGAACTGAGATCCGCCACCCACAGCTCGCTCGCAGTTTCGGTTTGAATCCGATAAACGAGCTTCGCGCCATCGGGCGTAAATCTCGGCTGGAACGCCCGGCCCTCGAGCGAAATCTGCCGCTCGCCCCTGCCATTATGTACCCAAACGCTGCTTTGCCGGACTCCGACCGCCGTAATGAACGAGCGTCCGTCGGGCGCCATGGCGATTCCTTCCTCTTCCGTGGGGCCCGAGGTGATCTGCTCCGGCTGACCATCGGGGAAGCGCTGCCGCCAGATATGAAACAAGCCGCCCGCGTTGGAGCTGAAGTACATCCATTTTCCATCCAGCGACCATGCGGCAAAGTGGCACTGCGCGTCCGGTGGGCCCACCCGTCTTGCGAGGGAGTTTCCCTCGAACGGCGCCAGGCCGCAGGCATCAAACCCGCCTCTCGCATTCATCTCTACAAGGAGAACCGATTTGCGATCGGGCGAGGGGTACGAGCGGTGCGCCATGGCCCGCTCATGAGGCGGAACATAGATGTCACGCGAGCTCGCCCGGCTTTCCTCGGCGGTCACGCTCGCCATGTGAAGATTACCATCCTTAATTTCAGAAAAGAGCAGCTTCGATTTATCGATCCATACCAATCCCGAGGCGTTCGGAAGCCACAGCCGGGGCTCGCCTCCCAGCACGGGCACGACCCAGGTATCCCAGTTCCTTGCCTTGACGGCCGTGTAGGCGATCAGCGATCCATCCATCGAGAAAGCGGGGCTCATCTTATCGAAGTCGTCGTGAGTGAGCTGCACCGGATCGCCGCTCGGCATCATCTTTACATAGATCTGCCCGCGAGCCCTGAACGTGTTTGGACCGCGAATGAAAGTCAGCATGCGGCCGTCCCGCGAGAGGGCCGGCTGGCTGACGGAATCCGCGAAGTTCGTGATTTGCACCCACTCGGTGCGCGCCGGAGGAGGAGAGTTCTGCTTCAGCCACCAGAAGGCCGCGACGGCCGCCAGCAGAACGGCGCCCGATGCGATTGCCGCAAGACGAAGCCATGAGCGGGGGCGGCCCGGCGCGCCGGCCTGCGATGCCGAGGACTGCTTGCCCGCCGCGGAATGCTCTCGCAGATCTTCCAGTGCCAGCTTGATATCCCCCACATGCTGGGCGCGGCGATCGCGATCCTTGCGCAGGCAGCGCGAAATGATCTTCTCGAGATCCGCGGGCAGATTCGGCGCAAGATCGCTGAGCGGGCGGGGTTCCCTTTCCAGGATTGCCACGAGGGTGGCCATCCTGGTTGCCCCTTCAAATGGGCGCCTGCCGGTGACCATCTCATAAAGGAGAGTACCGAAGGAAAAGATATCCGAACGGGCATCGACCTTGCGGCCCTCTGCCTGTTCGGGAGACATGTAGGCGACGGTGCCCACGATCGAGCCTTCTTCGGTTTGGAGATGCTCCGGGGCGCCCATGGTGGCGGTTGCGGCCTCGGAATCGACAGCCGGCTCGGTGAGCTTGGCGAGGCCGAAATCGAGGAGTTTTACGGGGCCGTCCTCGGCGACGATGATGTTGGCCGGCTTGAGATCCCGATGGACGATTCCGGCCGAGTGGGCGCGGGCCAGGGCGTCGGCGATCTGAACGGAATAGTTGAGAGCGTCTTTCAGGGGGAAGCCATTTTTGCCGATCAATTGGTCGAGCGTTTTGCCAGGAACGAACTCCATGGCAATGAAGTCGATGCCGTCCGAAGAGCTGATGTCGTAGATGTGAATAATGTTTGGGTGATTCAGCGCCGAGGCGGCCCTGGCTTCCTGCAAGAACCGGCGCTTCCGTTCGGGGCTGGTGATGGCATCGGCGCGCAGGACTTTGATCGCTACGGAGCGATCGAGGTGAGTATCGAAAGCCCGATAGACTACGCCCATACCACCCTCGCCGACTTTGGCTTCAACCCGGTAATGGCCGAGGGACTGGCCGATCATTGGCTTCATGTTAGGGCCGGACTTGCAAACGAGTCAAATCGGGTGAATCTGCGGGCCTTTTGCAGCCGCCGTCACACGCTCATGTGCCGGATGTCCTGCGGCGCGCCGCCAATGCAACATACATCCACGCTTTCCGCCTTTAATCTCTCGGCCTTCGGACAATCTTTCGGCCAATTGACGGACTAGGGTCGCGGGAGTAGACTCTAGCCTGATCGAGGGGGTCGGAATGCGTAAAACGTCGGTTGCACTGGTATTTTTCCTGACGGCAGCCGCTGCATGGGCCTGTGGAGACAAGCTGATGCTGGTCATGCGCGTCCGGCTTGCGCAACTCAAGCTGGGACGGCCCGTCGCGATCCTTGCATACACACAGCGAGACCTCCCGAGTTCGGCTTTGGTGCGCCAAATCCAACTGCAACCGGCAGTGAAAAAAGCCGGCCACCGATTTCAGTTCATCGACGACACCGCGAAGCTCGACGATGCGCTCAAAGCAGACAAGTACGATCTGGTGCTCGCCGACGTGGTGGTGGCCGATGAATTGAGCCAGCGCGCGAAGGCGTCTCCGTTTCGGCCGGTCGTCTTGCCGGTGGCTTACAAGAGCACGAAGCAGGAAGACTCGGCGGCGCAAAAGAAGTTCCACTGCTTGCTGAAGGCCCCCGGCGATTCCGATCAGTATTTCGAAGCAATCGACCAGGCATTGCAATGGAAGGCGAAAGCGCCGGGACGGTAACCGCCCGCGCTGAACGCCTCATGCACAGCCTCAAACTGTTGTCGTCCGTCTGCGCGCTTTGTGTGAGCCTGCCCTGCTGCCTGTTCTCGCAGGCGTGGCTCAATCCAAAAGATCAGGGGACGGTAACGCTGCTTTATCAGTACGGGTTTGATCGTTTCCACGCGATGTCTCGAGGCGAGGCAGTGGACCGCGGCCACACTTCCCTGCAGGCGTTAATGCTGGACATTGATTATTCGTTGACCGACCGACTGGCCCTCCGCTTGGGAGTGCCATTCATCACGGGCATGTACAGCGGCTCACAACCGCACCTGCTGGTTCGCGGTAAGCCGGAGACCGTGGTTGCCATCGACGATGGCCGATATCATGGCGGTCTTCAGGATCTCCGGTTCGATGTTCGCTATAACGTGAGCCGCAAATGGCTAATGGTTGCTCCCTCCTTTACGGCCAGCATTCCGAGCCACAGTTATCCGACTCTGGGACACGGAGCCGCGGGGACCGACCAGCGGGAATATCGCTTCGGAGTGAACATGGGACGTCAGCTGAATCCGTTTTTGCCCAAAGCGTTTATCCAGGGCAGATACGCATTCGGATTGGTGCAGCAGGTTGCGAATGTCGCTCCGAAGCGCAGCTACGCCGAACTTCAGTTCGGTTATGTTCTCAGCCGCCGGCTATCGGTTCAGGCGTCGACTGTATGGAGTCACAGCCACAATGGAATCCCGTTCCTCAACGAGGTATTCCCCAATAACCTGACGACCGAGGAGTACCTGAACCACGATCGCATCAGCCGGCTGAGCCTGCTCGACGTGGGCGCCACAGCAAGTTATGGGATCACCCGCAAAACGAACCTGTTCGTCGGCTGGGGACGGTCTCTTCAGGGCGCGAGTACCCACTTACGTTCGCTCGTGTTGACCGTCGGAGTGACCAAAAACTTCACGGTCAAGTCAAGCGAAGAGAAGCAGTCCGTGCTGCCCTCGACAGAATCGAAAAAGGCGCTGGTCTGTACCTGCGCGAAGTCGAGATAAACGGCTAAATCAGCCCAACCGCTCGCAACAGAGCCTGAAATTCCGGCTCCGGGCGTATCACATCGAAACGCGCATCGACTTTTAGCCATGTCATCACCCCGGAATGCAGGCGGTAGGCCTGTTGGAGCAGCAGCATGGCTTCCTTGTGTTGACGTAAGCCGACATGGATCAGCGCGATCAGCCCGGGATCTACCGGCGCTTGCCTGGCCAGCGCCAGCAACCGGCCCAGTGTCTTACGCGCTTCCTGCTGGTTGCCAGTCACGGAATCAATATAGGCCAGGTCCTGCGAAAAGAACTGATCGCCGCCATCGAGAGCCACGCTTTTCGCAATTGCCTCCCTACCCTTGTCGAAGATGCCCTGGTAGACATGCGCCCAGCCCAGTATGTGGTGGATGCTGGACGCTTCGGGGTGCAATTCGAGCGCGGACTGGCATTGAGCGATGGCAAGATCGTAGCGGCGGGCGCTCAAGTAGGCATTCGCCAGGACTTCGTTAGTGAGTACCGCCAGCGGGTCCAGTTCGAAGCCCCGCCTCGCCTCAGCAATACTCTCGTCGGCGCGGCCCAAGTAGCGCAATATGTTGCTATAGGACAGATGGGCATTCATATAACCGGGATTGAGCGCGATCGCCTTCTTATCCGCTTCCTCGGCCCTCTTCCAGTCCCAATCGCGCAGGTAGATCACCGCTACAGCAGCGTGAGCGTCGCTCAGTGATGCGTCGATCGCCAGCGCTTTCATGGCAGCGTCTTTCGCCATGGAGCGCACTTCTTCCCAAGGCCTGGCGCCTATCCATCCAAGACCCGTCCACGACTCCGATTGCGCTGCGTATGCGGCAGCGTATGCCGGATCGATTTTGACGGCCTGTTCATAATATTCGATGCTCTTCGTCAGCGATTCTTCGGTATATTGGCCCCAATAGAATCGACCCCTGAGATAAGCTTCCAATGCCGGCGGACTTACCGTTTGTTTGCGCGACAGGCGCCCCGATTCTTCCGGCGTGATCTGCGCCTGGATCTCAAAAGCGATATCTCGCGCCACTTCACTCTGCAGCGTGAGCACATCGCCGACTTTACGCTCGTAGGTTCTGGCCCAGAGGTGGCGATCCGTCGAGGTATCCACCAGTTCGGCCACGATTCGCACGACGTCCCCGGACCGCAGAACGGACCCCGCAATCACGCCATCCACATTTAGCTGGCGCGCCAGCTCCGCCATGGACTTTTTCGTCCCCTTGAGTTGCATCACCGACGTCCGGGAGATCACGCGCAGCGAGCTGATCTGCGCCAGGTCGGCAATCAAGACGTCCGTCATTCCATCGGCGAAGTACTCTTCCTCCGGATCGTTGGACAGGTTGGTGAGCGGCAGGACCGCGAGGGAAGTCAGCCGCCGGCCGGAATTGGGAAGCCATCGCCGCAGGGTCCGCGAAATGGGCAACTGCGTCGCGACCAGGCCCCCTGTCACTGCGATCGCGCCGGCCCACAGCGCTTTCCGCCTGGCCAGGGGCCGAGGTTGTCTACGCAGTTTCTTTAACTCCAGCAGAAGTTCGTGGGCGGATGGAAAGCGCTTTGCCGGATCCTTGCTCAGGCAGCGCACGACGATCGGCTGGAGTCCGGTTCCGGCGAGTTTGCCGAGCGCCGCGGGTTCCTCGTGACGGATGGCGGCCAATATATCCAGCTTCGTCTTTCCCGAAAATGCCGGTCGGGCCGCCACCATTTCGTAGAGCACCGATCCGAAGGAAAAGACGTCGGAGCGAGGATCCACCTTCCTGCCTTCCGCCTGTTCCGGAGACATGTAAGACACTGTGCCGATCAGCGCGCCGGCTTCGGAATTCGGGGACGCTGCCGGCGCCTGGTCTGTCGGCCGGTCCGAAAGAAGCGGCCCGATTTGCGCCAGACCGAAATCCAGGATTTTGATTCTCCCGTCTTCGGTGAGAAAAATGTTCTCAGGCTTCAAATCGCGATGGGTAATGCCCTTCGCATGCGCCGCCGCCAGTCCGTCGGCGACCGCAATCGCAATCTCTATGACGACATGCGCTTCCTGCGGCGATTGAGCCAGGCGCGCCCGCAGGGTTTCGCCATGCAACAATTCCGCTACCGCGTAAGCAATCCCCTGCTCGTCGCCGAAATCGTGAATCGCCAGAATGTTGGGATGCGAAAGGGCCGCGGCGGCCTTGGCTTCGATTTCGAACCGGGCCAAGGCGTCGGGATGCGTGGAGAGATGCTCGGAAAGGACTTTCACCGCCACGGCGCGATCCAGCCGGGTGTCGGTGGCCCGATAGACCTCGCCCATGCCGCCGGCCCCCAGCCACGAGTCGATCCGGTAGTGGCCCAGCGTCCGCCCGATCATCCGGTTCCGGCGGTCCACCGCAAGCGCCCTTACGGCGACCTCCATTGCGGCGCGATCCAACAACATCGCGGTCTCAGTCTCATAACTGAGCAGCGACTCGACTTCCCGGCGCAGGTCCTCATCGCCGGCACAGGCCTGGCTCAAAAAGCTAGCGAGCCGGTCGGGTTCCTGTTCCCTCGCGGAGTGGTACAACTGCTCGACCTGATGCCATCGCTCTGGATTCATCGGCGCTATCCACGCTGGAGTTCCCGGCGCAACCAAACCTTGGCGAGTCTCCAGTCCCGCAATACGGTTTCTGCGGAAACTCCGAGTACTTCGGCCGTTTCCTCGACACTCAGCCCGCCAAAGAAGCGCAACTCCACCATCCGGCTTTTTCGAGGGTCAAATGCGGCAAGCGAAGTCAGCGCGTCATCCAGCGCCGCCAGTTCCGCGCACTCTTCGCCAACCACGGCAACCTCGTCCAGTTGCAGCATGACGGCGTTGGCGCCGCGTTTTGCGTATTGGCGGGAGCGGGCGAAGTCTACCAGGATGCGCCGCATCAGCTGCGCCGAAACCGCGAAGAAGTGCGCCCTGCTCTGCCACCGCACCCGGCTCGAATTTACGAGGCGCATGTAAGCCTCATTGACCAGAGCCGTCGATTGCAACATATGGCCGGTCCGCTCTCCGGCCATATAGTGGTGCGCCAGACGGTGTAGTTCCGCATAGACCAGGGGCGTCAGCCGCTGCAGGGCGTCCTGTTGGCCCTCGCCCCATGCCAGAAGAAGCTCGGTGATGTCCTGCGGAGATGCCGGCGCCATTGGGTTTCAGGGGGCTGAGCGTGTTGAAGGCGACTGAATTATATCATTCGCCTGCTGCTCAACCCCCGGAGCAGACCTTGCTTTGCGCACCTAGTGGCCGCGGCCGCCGTGCACAGGGCGGAGGTTTTGATTATAGATGTATTGTGCGACGCGACGTCCCAACTTGGCTCCGGCATCCTGGTCGGTGCGGAAGTGTATCCCGCCGTAGACACGCGCGTCGTCGATATCATCGGTGATCTGCGTGAGGTTCGTATAGTTGAGGGCCACTCCGGGCACGGCCGGGGTAGACAGCGTGAGAGCCTGGTGAACGTTGCCGTAGCTTTCCTCTAACACTTCGCGCGCCGCATTGCTCAAGGTAGCGTGAGCCGATGGGTAGCCCGGAAAGCATGGGGCCGCGATGAACGGCTTGAAGTTGAAATTGGGCTGGGTCTTGTCGTTGTCATCTTGAGCTGCGCCCTTAATCGCCGTCTCGGGCCGCCAGAAGTTGTAGTGATACTTGGAGTCGAAAGTGGCGACTGCGCCATCGCTCATCGCCATGTTGAGAAGCGCAAAATCGCGTGCGTTTTCGGAGAGCGACTTCCCCTGGGCTGTGCTGAGCTGCCTGGCGACGGGGTTCCACACGCCAACCGGCGAAACGGCGGCGTAGAATAGCGCCACGTTCGCACGATCCTGAGGGCGTTCCGTACTGTCGACGTCGCCGACCTCTTTGACTTCGTTGAAAGTCCTGGTATACCGCCCGCTGGTGAGAGTCTGCGGCGGTTCCAGGCGAAACTGGCTGGCGCTGCGGAGACCGAACGGCGTCACACTTTGCCAGTGGAAAAAGGCCCCGCCGGCAGGGGTGCAGCCTGGCGTCGACCGCCATTCGCCGGAATTCAGAGAGGACGGCAGATAGAACGCCGGCGATGCCGAGCCATCGTTTGCGCGGGCGGCGATCATGGCGGATGCCGACGCTTCTCCTACGGCAATACCGGCAGTCTTAGCAGGGCCGTCCGCGATCGCAGCGAGCGAGGTGGCGCGCGAGGCATCGAGGCTTACCGCGTTGGCAGGGAAGTAATTCCTGAGCACCATATGGGCGGCGGCAATCGCCGCCGCTTCAGTCGAAGCGCTCGGCGTCGCATTGATGGTTCCCAGGTAGGGCTTGTAATCGCGGGTAATCGCGTTGACTGCTTCGAATACCGCGAGTTGGGTGATCGCCGCCAGGCGCGCTTGAGGGAAGGGCGGCTGCGCGCTGACGGTGGCCTGCATGATGGCATTCCAGTCCAGAATGACGTCGGCCTTGCCGGCCGCTGGCATCGTAAGCAGCGCCATAACACTGCAATAGACTTTCCACAATTGTCTCTTTCGCATGATTCTTACCTGTGCCTTTCGAGAGTGTGCGAAGCCGGCAGCATCTACCGAACCGCTCGCTCTGTATGTTCAGGCGGGAATCTACTCACAAAACTGCAAGCCTCCTCAGAAAAAGGCGATTACGCGCGGTGGGGAAGGAGGGGTCGCCGGAAACGCTGCCGACGGAACGCGTCACTACCGCGAAAACGGTTCAGCATCTCCCGGTATACTGACCGTGTGCGGGTGAATCTGCGGACCTTTGCATGGCTCCTGCGGCGAACCATGCTGTCCGCTTTTGACGACGGCTGCTTTGGGACCGCCAAGGGCGCTGCCTATTCCGCATTGCTCTCGTTTTTTCCGGTGCTGGCCTCCTCCGCCACAATCCTGGTGCAGACGCGCGCGGAGATCATCTCCCGGGTATTGGAAAAAGGACTCTCGGAGATCGTGCCGCCCGGTTCCGAAGAACTGGTGGTGCAACAATTCCGGGTTACCGGCGCGCGGCCGCTGGGAGTCCTCATTGCCGCCGGCCTGGTCTCCCTCTGGGCGGCCTCCGGCGTGATCAAGAGCCTGATTGAAGGATTCCAGGCCGCGTATCGTTTACCCCGCAATCGCAGCTTCCTGCACCAGAGCGGCGTGGCGATGGCGCTGGTATTGGCTTTCGCGATACCGCTGGTTTGCGCGTCGCTGCTGATCGTCTTCGGCGGACAGGTGGAACGGGTGGTCCTCAACTGGATCAAAGTGGATCCGATCCTCAATCCGCTCTCCTGGGTGTGGCAGTGGGTCAGCCGGCTGGCGCGGTATGCGGTGGCCTTCGGCACCATCGTAGTGGTGACCGCGACACTCTACTATTTCGGACCGTACCGGCGGCAGCAGTGGCGATTCGTCTGGCCGGGAGCCATTCTGGCGACGATCTTCTGGATGCTGGCGACGTCGGGCTTTGCCTGGTACGCCCGCAACATCGCGCACTATAACGTGATGTACGGCTCGGTGGGCGCGGGCATCGCGCTGCTGGTTTGGATGTACCTGATGGCGATCATCGCCCTGATCGGCTGCGAATTTAACGCCGTCTTCGAACGTACGTCAGTGTGACGGCAGCCGTGCCGCCAGCGCCTTCGCCAGGGTTACGGGGTCCTGTCCTTCCGCCACGTTGGCATAGCCGCCGATGTATTTCCCTTTGCGGAAGAAACACAACCGCCCCAGGTATTTGTCATTCACCTGGAATGCATCGTCCGCGACTTGCGCGGCCGCGGTTTCCCCGAAGCGGGCTCGCAGCTTGTCCATTACCGCCGGCGCGGATTCATCGGTCACGACGAAGGCCTTTCCGAAATCGTACTGCGCGGCATATCCGCGCTTCAGAATGCGGATCCCCAGGACACTCTCCGGCACCAGCCGCACAGATTGCTGCTGCTCCGCGGGAAACCACCCTAGCGCCGTCGGCGTCTCGGTGGTTCCCTGAAGTGTTTTCTCCATCGTCGTTATCCACTGCTGGAGGACCGCGGTGTGGTCGCCTTCCGGGTTGACGGCGATCTCCAGATAGTAGTTTCCCTTCGCCAGGATGGCGCGCCGCGGCACGATCTGCGCGCCCATCCCGAGTTTCACGGCGGGTTGCCGGGGATCGCGATTGGCCGAGAACATCCCGAAGCAGGAATCGGGATCGCCAAAATCGGAGAGGTCGATCACCAGCGTGACGCCGCCCTTCTCGCAAGTTACGCCCTGCATCTTCTGAAAGCCGTACAGGAGGTAGCCTTCGGCATTGCCATCCATGTATTCGAAAAGGTTATCCGCGACGTAGTTGCGGGCGTCGCCGCGTTGGGACCAGCCGGGTACCGCACTGCACGATGGCGTCGCGGCGGCTGCCAGACAGGAGGCCGCCATCGCTACGACAGCCGCCCGGATCAACATGCGAACAGATCCTGCGCGCGAATCACCTGCTGCGCCACTTTGACGCCGTACGGGCACTGGACTGTGCAGCCCGGGCAATCGCCGCAGCGCGTCGACACGTGCGCGGGCGACATTTCCAGATAGCGCTCGCGGCCCAGTGCGAACTGGCCGTAGCCATCGGCATACGTGACGAACCGCAGGACGTCCGCCACAGGCAGTCCCTTGCGGCACATGCCGTCGCATTCGCCGCACATTCGGCAATAGAACGGCCCGATGCGGTCCAGGTGAACGGCCAGCAGCTTGCGATCCTCGGGACCGAAGCGCTGCGCCATGGCGCGGAGGTTTTCGTCCAACTGGTCCATGTCGGTCATGCTGGGGACGGTCGTCTGCACGTTGGGATTCTGCAGCACCCACTTCAACGCCCCGTCATGGCGCCCTCGCGTTTGAGCTTCTGCTGATTGAGATCGTTGGGATTGGCGCGGCGCAGCCCGCCGGCCATCACTTTCATGGCCACGATGCCCTTGCCCGCCTGGGCCGCCTCCTCGATCACGCCAGGCATGAATGGCTCCATGGTGAAGTTGTAGGAGGTGAGGATGACGTCGACCAGCGGATTTTTGGCGAGCGCCGGCATCAACTCCTTCTGGCCGCTGTGCGTGCTGACCCCCGCAAAGCGGATTTTGCCCGCCTTCTTAGCAGTCTGCTGCGCCTCCAGCAGTGCGTCGGTGACCTCGGCCGGCGCGGACTTCGCATGCAGGTACCAGATATCCACAAAGTCGGTGCCCAGTTCCTTAAGGCTGGTATCGAGATCGCGCAGCGCCTCCTCAGGCGTCCCGGCATGGGTCTTGGTGGAGAGCACGATATCCTTGCGCTTCTTCTTGAGCGCCGCGCCCACCATGCGCTCGTTATTGCCGCCCTGATAGCCGCGGGCCGTATCGAAGTAGGTGATCCCGATATCGGCCGCGCGTTCCACCACGCTGCCGTCCGAAGTGATCATACAGCCGAACCCCAGGGTGGTCACCTTGAGGCCGGTCTTACCGAGAACCTTATATTGGAATGCCGGACCTGCGGCCGGCGGACGGGGAGCAGCCGTACGGGCGGGCGGCTGGGGGGAACTCTGGCTGGCATACGAGGCGGATGCGGCGGCGGGCAGCGCCAACCCCGCGGCCAGAAAATTGCGGCGGGAAGAATTCTTCATACGGGCCTCCTGATTTCAGAGTACAGGGTGATAAAATCCCATTGTAGTAAGGGAGGCCGCCAGATGCCACTGCGATTTTCACGTCGTCAACTTTTGCAAGTCAGCGCCTTCGGGCCGGCACTGCGCCCGCTGCTGGCGCAAACGCAATCCAAGTCAGCCCCGCAGGCCAAATCGGTGGTTTCACTCGTCAAAGGTGATAGCCGCCGCAAGAACGTCTTCGAAGCGCTCACCGCGATCGACGAGCAGATCCGTCCCGTGCTCAAGACCAAGAAATACGTTGCGATCAAGGTGAATAATGTCTCGGTTACCAACCAGTTGGCGGCCACCCACGTCGACGCGATCCACGGCATCCTGGACTACCTGGAGCCGCGCTTCAAGGGTCCGGTGCACGTTGTGGAATCGTCCGCCGGCGACACGATGACGGGCTTCGAGAACTTCGCGTATACCAGGATTCCGGGGGAGCGCCGCGCGCAAAAAGTCGGGCTGATCGATCTCAATCGCGAGGCGCATTATAAGGTAGTGCCGCTGATCGATTACGACCTGCACGTCAAGCCGGCGCGATTTGCCGCCCGCCTGTTCGACCTCGACGCGTTCATTTTTTGCTCCTGCATGCTGAAGACGCACAACATCGCGGTGGCCACGCTCTCCGTCAAGAATATGGCGTTGGGCGCGCCGCTGCATAGCGCCCCCGGCGACGCGCGCTGGAACGACAAACGCGTGGCACACAACGGTCTGCGGCAGACCCTGTACAACATGTTCCTGGCGGCGCAGGCGATGAAGCCGTATTTCGGGGCCACGGTGATTGACGGGTACGAGGGCATGGAGGGCAACGGTCCGTCCTCCGGCACGCCGGTGCCGTCGCGCCTTGCGATTGCCTCGACGGACTACGTGGCAGCCGACCGCGTGGCGGTGGAATCGATGGGGATCAACCCCGAGTGGATGGGCTACCTGCGCTACTGTTCGGAATTCGGCATCGGGCAATACGACATCGCGAAAATCGACATCCGCGGCGAGAAGATCAGCACTGTAGCGAAGAAGTACCTGCTACATAAAGATATCGAGATGCAGTTAGAGTGGATGGGGCCGATGCAGGACTTGCCGCGTAAGTTGGGGTGAACTGCTTTCACCGCCGAGACGCCGAGTCGCGGAGAACACAAAGGAGAAATTGGTTTTCTCGGCGTCCGGCGGTGAAATCCGGTAGAATCGAGTCGTGACGTCACCCAGTGTGGTCGCACGCCTCGTGCCCGTAATTGCCCATGCAGTCGCCGTCTTCGGCGATGAGCAGAAAGCGACCCACTGGCTGTCCACGCCTCTGCCATTTCTGGGAAATCGAACTCCTGCCGAACTGCTCGCCAGCAATGAAGGACTTGCCCTGGTAGAGCAGACCCTGACCCGAATTGAACATAACATTCCATCCTGATGGCGCGCCGGATATACCGTGTCTGCAGAGCCCGGCACGCCCGGTTGGACGGCGAAGGAGCGAGACTTGTAGGGGGAAGGTGGAACTCACCCGGGCTCGCGGTCGTGTATATGGCCGAGAGTGTTGCGCTTTCAGTGCTGGAGCGCTTGCAATCCGGTCTGCGCGACCTGAGTTCTCAATCGCTCGGCGATTGGTGGATTGAAGCCAAGGTCTCCGCCGTGCTCGAAGTGCCATCTGTGATCGTGTCGCGCGAACACAATTACCTGCTCAATCCTGCTCATCCGGACTTCGCCAAAATCGTGCCGGAGCCGCCAGCACTGTTTCACTTCGATCCCAGACTGTTCCGTTAAATCTCAGGCGCGAGAACCGAAGCCAGACGATATTCAGAATCGGCGCGACTGTTTTGCGTTCCCCTCGCCTGGTCTGCGCGGTGAAATATTTTTCTCCGCTTTTTGCGCTCGGGTGCGCCGTGTTAGAGCATCTCGGCGTGTTTGGACCACATCCATGCCGACGGCACGGGTTGTCTTGATCAGCCCGTATGCCAAGCCGGGTTACATCTACACGCGTCATTGCTCGACTTCGTCTGTCCGCATCGGCGGCCAAATCAGCCTCTTTTCACCAGCCTACCCTGCGATCTCGAACGAGCTGTGTCTCTCCACCGCGGCCTCCAACTCCTCCACGCCGCGCACATCCGACCACCGCGGTCCCTGTCGCAGCATCGCCGCTAAATCGGATAGCCGGTCCACGGGGCCCACCGCATAGACTTCCACGCGGCCATCATCCAGGTTGCGGGTATAGCCTGTGAGGCCCAGGCCCGAGGCGGCATTTCGCGCGAAATAGCGATATCCGACACCTTGCACGCGGCCGCGCACGAACCAACGGCGCGCCTGCCTGGCCGGACCTTTCGGATGTGAGGACGCCATACCTGTTTGATTCATCGTAGCCGCAATTGGCTGTCTCTCGGTGCCGGCGGCGCTGTTTGGATCAGTTAAAGACACAGCGATGATCGGCACTGGACGTTTTCACGCGCAATTCGATGCACATATCTCCACTTAGCTAACTCCGCTGCAGGACCTACGGAGTGACTACGCTACAATCGTGCCTATGAAGTCTGTTTTTCATTTGGTATTCATCACTGTACTGCTATTCACGTTGGCGATTTCAGCGGCATTCGGTCAGACACCTGTAGTATCTCCGGGCGGAGTTCTGAACGCCGCCAGTAACGACAAAACAGGACAGCCGGTCGCTTTGGGCTCGCTGGTTTCCATTTATGGAACCGACTTGACGGCCGCCACCGCGTCGGCCGGATCCATTCCCCTTTCCACGGTGCTCTCGGGAGTCAGCGTCACGTTTAATGGCGTGCCTGCGCCCATGTTGAATACGGTTCGGGCGCTGGGCTATGACCAACTGAATGTGCAAGTGCCGTGGGAAGCCGTAGCCATTGCGCCGCCGAACTCGACTGCCGTCGTCCAGATGGTCGTCGCTCGCAACGGCGTGCCGTCTGCTCCGACGAGTGTCCTGGTGTCGCCGACCGCGCCCGGTATCTTCACTTTTGGGTTCGGTCCGGGACAGGCCGTCGCATACGGGAATCTGGATGGCGCGATCGCGGCGCCCACTGGAGCGGCGCTGCCATTCCCATCGCATCCGGCCAAAATCGGCGATCCGAATACGCTGGTGATTCTGGCGACGGGGTTAGGTCCGGTGGATAACCCAGTGCCGAACGGCGATATTCCTCCGCCCACCAGGCTCTCGCAAACGCTGACGAAACCCACGGTGCTGGTGGGAGGCATTCCGGCGCAAGTCGTCTTCTCCGGACTGATTGCTTACGTGGGCGTCTACCAGATCAACATCATCATCGCGCCGGGGACGCCTGTGGGGAACGCGGTGCCGCTGCAGATCCTGATGAACGGCATCACCACGCGCAACGACGTAACCATCGCGGTATCCCAGTAGGATCAACCCGTGCGCGCCCGCAGCAGGGCTGCATCGATCCTGCCGATCTGGTCGAACTCGCTATCCCAAAACGATTGCGACTTCATGCGATCCAGATACGGCCGCGAATAGTGGAAGGCCGTCCAGACCTCTTCCTTATAGCCGAAGAGGCGTTCCTTCTGTTCCGGAGGCCGCACGTCCAGAACGTCACGCACGTCGCCGCGGCGGAAGATCTTTTCGAACTGATCGCCGGCCTCTCGTTCCGTGAGAGGTCCCAGCCGCGTTGCGCGATCGGCAAGCACCGAGGGATAGCGGTCGAACCCGTCGGTCGCGATGGTGACGATGTTGTCCTCCGGTCCGAGTCCGAGAAAGCGCGCCATGCGGATTGCGCCGAGAATGTTACAGATTCCGGAAATGCCGAACACACCGCGCAACCGGCCAAGCGATCCCTCCGCCAATCCGAGCAAACGCTCGATCCAAGGTTGACGGCGTTCTAGAAGTTCCAGCCCCAGCACGCAGTCCTCATCGTGAATCCGTGACACGTAGTCGGTGGTCAGAACATTGTGGATGAGAGTCACCATCTTGTCGCCAATGCCTTCGATGCGGTGTGTGCCGCGGCCATTGTTAAACAGTGTGGAGCACTCTTGCGGCTCGAGGGCGCAAACCACGGCCTCATGGAAGCGCGCTTTGATTTCGTCGCCCGCCGCCAACGTGCCCGCGGATCCGGGGGCGGCGACGAACGCGGCGACTCGTCCATTCCCATGACTACGTGCTGCCTCCAGCACGCTGCGACCGGTGACATATCGATGAAAGCGGTAATTGGGAAGTAACTCGAACTGGGCGAGGATCTGATTACGCGGATCTTGCTTATAACTCTCGGTGCGCTCCAGGACCAGGATGACATCGCTCTCTGAGCCTGGAGTCAAATCCAATTGGGCGCCATACTGTCTTATCCGCTGGTAGCGCTCCGCGCTCATCTGTTCCGGCATGATCACTACGGCCTCATAGCCCTTGAGGCGCGCGACGTATGCTGCACCAATGCCGAAGTTTCCAGTGGAAGGTCCAATGATCGTGCTGACACCTGGTTCGATCTGGCCGGCCAGTTCGCCTTCCATTAAAGTGGCGTATGCCGCGCCTACTTTGTGGCTGCCGGACGGAAAATGACATCCCACCAGCAAGAGTATGTTGGCCGCGATGCCCGTCAGCTCCTTCGGCAACAATTGATAGCGAATCCGGCCATCAGACGCTCGCCACGTAATATTGAACAGGTTGCCAGGATCCAGCTCATCCGCGTGCGCCCCTGCCAAAAGGCCGGGGTTCAGCATCTCCTGGTAAGTCGGTCCGGGAATTGTCATGGAGATAGTATTACAGAGGTGTGACCGTGACGGAGCGGTTACTCCGCCCGCAATGCGACTAACGGATCCACGGTCGCAGCGCGCCACGCCGGAATCAAACTCGCGATCAGGGCGGTAGCCCCGAGTAACACCGTCACTCCGGCGAATGCCATCGGATCGTTGGTACTTACAACCGTAAGCTGCGTCTCCAACAAACAAGTAAGTGCGAGCGATCCCGCAAGTCCAAGTGCAAGACCAATGCCGGCGAGCAGCAACGCCTCCCCGACTATCGTACGGACCAGCGTGCTCCGCGTGGCGCCGAGCGCGATCCGAATGCCGATCTCCGGCCGTCGTTGCGCTACCGAGTAAGCCATCACTCCGTACACACCCACGCCCGCCAGGACCAGCGCCATCACCGCGAACACCGAGAGTAACGCCGCCACGGTCCGCGGCCGCGCCAGAGTCTTGACGACGACCTCGTCCATCGTCAGGATATCGGCCAGCGGCAGTTCCGGATCGATGGCACGCACGGCTTCGCGAACCGTATTGACCAGCGACAGCGGATCCCGCTCCGTGCGCACGACGAATGACATCTGGCCCATGCCCAATTGCGCCTGCGATGTCCATACCGCCGGGCGTATGTCGCCGTCCAGCGAATTCAGCTTGATGTCGCCGACCACTCCGATAATTTCCCAAGGCCCGTCCGGCGGGCCAATGCGTACGATCAGTTGCTTACCGATCGGGTTCTCGCCCAGGAAGTAGCGGCGCGCCAAGGTCTCGCTGATGATGGCTACCAGCCTGGTTCCGATCGTGTCCGCGGCCGTGAAGTCGCGGCCCGACAACAGGGGAATTCCCATCGTCCGGAAAAAGCCGGGCGTGACGGGACGGACATCAGTCGAAGGCCTTTCGGCGGCGGAGGGCGCCGGCCGATCGGTGCGGTAGAAGCCGGTGCCGATCCCGCGCGTCATGGGCAGGAACGCCGTACCGGCTGCACTCTGCACGCCCGGCGCCGCCGAGATCCTGTCGAGCGCGCCATAGAACAACGCGTTTCCCTGGCGCGGGTCGGCGTATCGCGTGCCCGCCAACTGAACACGCGCCGTCAGGACACCATCGGCGCGGAAGCCAGGATTGGTCTCCTGCAGGCGCAGCAGGCTTCGGATCAACAGTCCGGCGCAAACCAGCAGCACCAGCGCGAAGGCGATCTCCGTCACAACGTGCGCCCGTAGCACCCCGCGCGAGCGCGAGCCCACTCCATGGCGTCCCCCTTCGCGCAAAGAGTCGTTCAAACTGCGGGACGTGACCAGGGCGGGCACAACTCCGAACAGCAGCCCCGTCGCCAGCGCCAGCCCGAAAGTCACGGCGACCACTTGCAGATCGAGCGTTACCTGGCTCAGCCTGGGCACCGGGATCCGGTCCGCCACCAGTGAGAGCAGGCCGCGGTGAAAGGCGATCGCCAGCACCAGCCCGGCCGCTCCGCCGGCAGCCCCAAGCAGCAGGCTTTCGGTCAACATCTGGCCGATCAGTCGGCCGCGTCCTGCGCCCAGCGCGGCGCGGACCCCCAGTTCCCGCTGCCGCACGGTACTGCGCGCGAGCAGCAGATTCGCCACGTTGACGCAGGCGATCAGCAGCACCAATGCAACCGCGCCCGCCAGGATCAGGATCGCCGGGCGGATCTGGTCCACGGTCTGCTCGTGAACCGGCACCAGGGTGACGGTCCAGTTGGTGTCGCGATCGGGAAACTCCTTCTCCAGTTGCGCCGCGATGTTCTTCATCTCGGCAGCGGCCTGTTGGAAAGTGACGCCGTCCCGCAGGCGCGCGATGCCGGTGGAACTACCGCGGCCGCTGGTCGACCGCAGTCCTTCGATGGTCCAACCGTACGTGATGAAAAAGTCGGCCTTCTGGCCGGCGATGGTGAACTCCGGCGGCATCACTCCAATCACGGTGCGTGGCGCCCCGCTGGTCGTCATTTTGAGGCCGATCACATCGTCGCGTCCCTGGAGCCGGGCTCGCCAGAACTCGTAGGAGAGCAGCATCACCTGGTCCTTGCCGGCTAAGTCCTCTTCCGGAGAGAACGCGCGGCCCATGAGCGGCGAGACACCCAAGGCCTGGAACACATCTGAAGATGCCACGGCGCCGGTCACCTCTTCCGGTTGGCCGTTGAGGACCAGGTTCTGCCGCGCGGTCGCCGTCATGCCGATGTGCTCCAGCGACCGGCTGCGCTCGCGCCATTCCACAAAATTGGCGGGCCCAATACTGTTTCTCGGGTTGCTGGCGCGCAGCTTGGTCTCGAAGACGGAGACGATGCGATCGGGGTCGCGGTACGGCAGCGGTTTCAGCAGGACTCCGCGGGCCACGCTAAAGATCGCCGACGTGGAACCGATGCCCAGCGCCAGCGTCAGCACCGCAGCGCTGGTAAACGACGGACTCCGCAGTAAGGTGCGCCAGGCGAACTGCAGATCGCGGAAGAACTGTTCCAGGACGGGCCAACCCCATTTGGCGCGCGTATCTTCGGCGATCAGCGCGACGTTACCGAGTTCGCGCCGGGCGGCGAATCGCGCCTGTGATTCCGTAAGGCCAAAGGCTTTCGATTCTTCAGCCTGCTCCGCCAAATGGAATTCCAGCTCCTCGCGCAATTCGGCTTCTTTGCGAGGCCGTCGCGGCAGCCATTTCAGCTTGTTGCGAAACTCGCTCATCCGGCTCATTGTGTAGACAGTTTACACAAGAATTCTGTAGAGTGTCTACGCGACAGGCCGGGCCCCTGAAATTATCACTATTGAGATCTGTTTATCATTTATATATAATGATGACTGGATGAAGCACCTGCTACCAGTGGTGCTATCCCGGGAGGCTAGATGGTTACCGCCGTCAAACCCGATCGCGGCACAGTGGAAATGAACTCCGAGGAGTGTAAAGGCTGCGGCCTCTGCGTAGAGGCTTGCCCGCCCAAGGTCCTGCGGCTCACGGAGCGGCTTAACCGTTTCGGATACCATCCCGCGGAGTATGCGGGCGCCGGCTGCACCGGTTGCGGGATCTGCTTCTATGTCTGCCCCGAGCCCGGCGGCATCACGGTCTATCGGAGGACAACTGCGTCATGCAGAAACAACTGACCAAAGGAAACGAAGCCATTGTCAAAGCAGCGGTGCTGGCCGGCTGCCGCGCGTTTTACGGGTACCCCATCACCCCGGCGAGCGAGATTGCCGAAGCGGCGGCGCTCTACCTCCCACCGGCCGGCGGCGTCTTCATCCAGGCGGAAAGCGAGGTGGCCGCGATCAATATGCTGTACGGCGGCGCGGCAGCCGGCGTCCGTTCCATGACGGCCTCCAGCGGCCCGGGTATCTCGCTGATGCAGGAGGGCTTTAGCTATCTGGCGGGGGCTGAACTCCCGTGCGTCATCGCCGACATCATGCGCGCCGGTCCGGGACTCGGCAACATTGCGCCCGAACAGAGCGACTACAACCAGATCGTCAAAGGCGGGGGCCATGGCAACTACCGCACGCTGGTGTTGGCGCCCGATTCGGTCCAGGAGATGGCGGATTTCACTACATGGGCGTTCGATTTGGCCGATGAATACCGCAATCCGGTGGTCGTCCTAACCGATGGCTTCATTGGACAAATGATGGAGCCGGTGGAGTTTGCGGCCCCGCGTCCCGTTCCGCCGCCGCCCGCCTGGTCGGTGACCGGGACTGCGCCGACCCGTCGCAACCTGGTGACCTCCATTTACCTGGAGCCCGACGCGTTGGAGGGCCACATCCGCAAGCTCGAGGAGAAGTATCGCCGGGCGGAACGCGAGGCCCGCGCCGAATGCTGGCGCACCGAGGATGCCGAAGTGATCCTGGTAGGCTACGGGATCGTCGGCCGCATCCTCAAATCCGTGGTCGAACTGGGACGCGCGCGGGGGATGGCGCTCGGCCTGTTACGGCCAATCACCTTATATCCGTTTCCGTCAGCGCGCATGCGTGAACTCAGCCGCCACGCACGAGCCTTCACCGTCGTAGAGATGAGCACCGGTCAATTGCTGGACGACGTGCGGCTGACGCTGGAAGGCCGCGCGCCCATCGAATTTTACAGTCGCGTCGGGGGTAATGCGCCCTCCGCCGAAGATATCCTGGCGTTTGTCGAACAGAAATTCGAGGTGGCCGTCCATGCCTGAGTTCACCGCCATTCACGAGAAAGCGGAATGCTTCTACGAGACCTTCGAGCGTAAATCGGAGCCGCAGCACCAGACGCATTACTGTCCCGGCTGCGGTCACGGGATCGTCCACAAGCTGCTGGCCGAGGCAATCGACGGGCTCGGCATTCAGGACCGCACCGTCCTGATCAGCCCGGTAGGCTGCTCGGTTTTCGCCTACTACTATTTCGATGTCGGCAACGTGCAGGTGGCGCACGGCCGCGCGCCCGCCGTCGCGACCGCCGTCAAGCGGAGCCGCCCGGAAAGCATTGTAATCGGCTATCAGGGGGATGGCGATCTGGCGGCCATCGGCACCGCTGAAATCATCCATGCGGCCAACCGCGGGGAAGGCATCACCGTCATCTTCGTCAACAACGGCATCTACGGGATGACTGGGGGGCAAATGGCACCCACCACGCCGTTGGGCAAGAAGAGCACCACGTCGCCCTTCGGACGCAGCGCTGAAAACGAAGGCTTTCCGCTGCATGTCTGCGAGCTTTTGAACTCGCTCGAAGCGCCGGTCTTCATCGAGCGCGTGGCACTCGGCAGCAACAAGCAGATCATGCACGCCGGCCGCGTCGTCCGGCAGGCGGTCGAGAATCAGGTGAAGGGACTGGGCTTCTCGTTCGTTGAGGTGCTGTCTCCCTGTCCCACGATCTGGAAGATGCAGCCGGTGGAGGCGCAGACTTTCGTTCGCGACGAGATGGCCGCTGTCTTCGGGGTGGCGAATTACCGGGACCGTACTAAGGATGCGGCACCGCGTCCGCCGGTGCAAGCTCCGCCATCACTCGACGAGCTGCCGGGCATCCTTGGATTAGTCTGCGACCCGCCATTCGTTACCGAGCCGCGACCACAGGAAGCGGTCCCCTGCGCCCCCCTCGACCTGCGTATTAAGGTCGCCGGCTTTGGCGGCCAGGGCGTCCTGATGCTTGGCGAGGTGCTGGCGGAGGCCGGGCTGGAATCGGGTTATGAAGTCTCCTGGCTTCCGTCGTATGGTCCGGAAATGCGCTCGGGGACCTCCAACTGCCACGTGCGGATCGGCTCCCATCCGGTAGATTCCCCGGTGGTTACCCGTCCCAACGTGCTATTGGCATTGAACGAACCGTCGCTCCGCAAATTCCTGCCGGCGGTCGAGCCGGGCGGCCTCGTCCTGTTCAATGGCGACGTCCTCCCCGACGATTGCGTCCGCCCCGACGTCCGCATGCTGGCCCGCCCGTGCACCGGCATTGCCGACGAGCTGGGATCCTCCAAGGTCGGCAACATGGTGATGCTGGGAGCGCTGCTGGAGAGCGCCCGAGTCCTGGACGAGGAGCCCGTTCGGGGAGCCCTGCGGTGCCTCGTCAAGAACCGGAAGTTCTTCGACCTGGATGTCGCCGCGCTGGAACGGGGCCGGGAATCCGTCCGAAACGGCGATGATTATCTATGGGGCGTATAAAGGTAACCGTTGTAACCGGACAAACATACCCTTTAAACTAGAGGGGAAATGGTAAAAGGGCTTCTTCTCCTGTCCGCGGCGTTGGCCGCGTTTTCGAATCCGCGACCGCTCCATGCCGCGGAAGGCCGCTCCTGCTGGTTGCGCGACTTGTCCTCCCCAGCCAATTCGCTGGCTTACGCCATCTGCGCCCAGGGTACCCTGTGGACCACCACCGACTCCGGGGCCACCTGGACCTCCCACGAAATGGGGACTGACAAAACCCTGCGCGCCCTCGCCTTCCTGGATGCGAACCGAGGTATCGCCGTGGGTGACAGCGGCCTGATCCTGGGCACCGAAGATGGCGGAAAGACCTGGAAACCCCGTCCTTCCGGGGTAGAGGACAACCTGCTCGATGTCAGCTTTGTGGGCGAGCAGGGCTGGGCATCCGGATTCAAGGGCATTATTGTTCATTCTGCCGATGGCGGCCGCACCTGGACCACGCAGAAGACGGGCACCAACCAGACGATCGAAAGCATTTTCTTCCTGGACGCGCAACACGGCTGGGCGATCGGCTGGGCCGGTACCATCCTGCTGACTGCGGACGGCGGCGCCACCTGGAAGACCATCCGGGCAGACGCGGCCACCTGGTCTCTCAGCTCGGTTTACTTCAAGGATCCGCAAAACGGCTGGATTGTCGGGTTTGCCGGCCAGATTCTCCGCAGCAAGGATGGCGGTCTGACCTGGGCGCTGCAAACGAGTCCGGTGAAGGGTTGGCTCAGCTCCGTGAGCTTCGACAAAGCCAACCGCGGCTGGATCACCCACGATGACGGCTTCATGGTGAGCCAGGATGGCGGCGAGACCTGGAAAACCGTCCCTACCCAGGGCCGCTTCTTCTTGAGCCGGCTCTCTCGCATGGGTGACTCGATGTGGGCGCTGGGGCAATCTGCGCTCCTGCGACAGGTTTCCGGTCTGGAGTGGAAACGCATCGAGACGCTGATGCCCGGCAATGCGGCCACCGCGCCTGTCACGCCTACCACCCCGCGAGGCACGCCGTAAGACGCCGCTCCCTGTAACGCGCGAGCATGCCGGGCATCCCGTGCGTTGGTACGTCGGCTAGTACGGTTTGTACCTATTTTCCAGGTAGATAGATGGTATACTCTTGGCGCGACGTTCTCGCACGTTATTGATTTACAGGGTCAAAATCCGGTAAGAATCCTCACCCTGAGGGGGTGTTCGCTTGCTCGACCTAGCGATAGTTCGCGTCATCTTTGTTCTCGTACTCACCTTTTCCGCCTATACTCTACATCCATTCCAAAGCTCTCCGATGGTGGCCGCAGCCGGAGGCATTTTACTGGGTGCATGCATCATTTTTTTTGAAATCCGACTGGAAAATGTCAGCCTCAAACGTTTGATTGGGGCTGCTACAGGATCGATACTCGGCATCGTCGGGGCCTTCCTGATGTCGCTGGTTTTGAGCAAGGCTTCGCCCGAGCCTTTTCTGCAGGTCTGCATCCTGTTATGGATGACTTATGTCGGACTGATTGTCGGCGCCAAGAAAGGGGAGATGTTGAACCTCGCGGCGCTGGGCGGTATCTTTGGCGGCGAGAAATCGTCTAAAAAGACCTTTAAGATCCTGGACACCAGCGTGATTATCGACGGCCGTATCGCCGATATCGCGGAGACCGGGTTTTTGGATGGCGTGCTGGTGATCCCGCAATTCGTCTTGCGCGAGCTCCAACTGGTGGCCGATTCGGCCGATTCCATGAAGCGCAATCGCGGCCGCCGCGGCCTCGATATCCTGGCGCGGGTCCAGAAAATGGCCCACCTCAACGTGCAGATCGTGGAGCAGGATTTTCCACAGGTCCGCGAAGTCGACATGAAGCTGATCGAGCTGGCCAAGATCTTCGACTGCAAGGTCATCACCAACGATTTCAATCTCAATAAGGTCGCGCAGTTGCACGGCGTCGAGGTGTTGAATATCAACGAGTTGGCCAACTCGCTGAAGCCCATCGTGCTGCCGGGCGAGACCATGCGGGTCTTCATCCTCAAAGAGGGCAAGGAGTACAACCAGGGCGTCGCTTACCTGGATGACGGCACGATGGTAGTGGTGGACAACGCCAAGCGAATGATCTCGAAGACCATCGACATCTCGGTGACCAGCGTGTTGCAGACCACGGCCGGAAAAATGATCTTCGGCAAGTACGACGAGCGCATGCACGCAGCGGCCGGCGCCGAGAAGCACGACCGCCCGGCGCGCAAGAGCGATCCGCAGCCGGTCGTCGGGCCCGAGAAAACCACGGTAGAATCGTAAGCACATGAGAGTTGCCGTGATATTGCCCGCCGCGGGCCTGGGGACTCGTATGGGAAAAGGCACCGCGGCACAAGCCGGCACCAGCCGCAAGCAATTCATGCTGCTCGACGGCTCCCCGATCCTGATGCACACCGTCCGCAAGTTCGCGTCTTCGGACCGTGTGGCCGAAATCGTGGTGGCGGTGCGCCCGGAGGATGTGGAATGGGTCGGCGCGCTGCTGTCCCAGGAGTTTTCGGGGGACCGCGTGCGCGTGGTGGAGGGCGGCAACAGCCGGCAGCAGTCGGTGGAAAACGCGCTGGCCAAACTGCAGTCGGATATCGACCTGGTGGCGGTGCATGACGCCGTCCGCCCCTTCATCGACCTGGATACCATCGACCGCGTGTTTGACGAGGCGGCGGCGACCGGCGCAGCGATCGTAGGAGTTCCGGCGGTCGATACCGTGAAGCAGGTCAGCCGCGGCGCCAGCACCGGTCACGTACGGATTCGCGCCACCTTACCGCGGGAGAAACTGGTGATGGCGCAGACTCCGCAAGTCTTTCGGTACGACTTGCTGGTGCGCGCTTTCCGGTCGGCGCGCGACGACGGATTCACCGGCACCGATGAATCGAGCCTGGTCGAGAGGCTGGACGTCGAAGTCACAGTGGTCCCGGGCACCGACCGTAATATCAAGATCACCAAGCCCGGCGATATGCACCTGGCCAACCTCTTCCTGCAGGAAGAACTCCGGCCTTGAGCGAGATCCGAACGGGGCTGGGGTGGGACGTCCACCGCATCGTGCCCGGCCGCCCTTTGATTCTGGGAGGGGTAACGGTCCCTGCGGAATTCGGCCTGGAGGGCCATTCCGACGCCGATGTGTTAGCGCACGCCATCACTGATGCGATCCTGGGGGCCGCCGCGCTCGGCGATATCGGGATGCATTTTCCGGACTCCGATCCTCGCTGGAAGGGATGCGACAGCCTGGTGTTCCTGCGGCATGCGCGGGAACTGGCGGAAGGCCGGGGCTACCAAATCGTCAATGTGGATTCTACGGTGATTCTGGAGCGGCCCAAGCTGAAGGATTACCGGCAGCCCATCCGCGAGCGGCTGGCGGAGACCCTGGGGCTCGAATTGGACCGCGTCTCGGTGAAGTTCAAGACGGCGGAGAAGGTCGGGCCCGTGGGGGAAGGCCGTTCCGCGGAATCGCAGGCCATCGTCTCGCTCGTGCGATAGTTAGCCGAATCGGGACTGACCGTCCCAAGCGCGGACACTAACCTCGAGTTGTGGGCTGTGCTTTCAAGAGCTTACGAAGGCTATCGGGATGCCCTTCCTGGACCCATGCTGCAGGATTTCCGCTACGCCCTCCGCCTACTCCGAAAGAATCCGGGATTTTCAGCGGTCGCTCTGCTGACGCTGGCGCTGGGAATCGGCGCGAATACCGCCGTTTTCAGTGTGGCGAATACAGTCCTGTTGCGACCGTTGCCGTATCCCGAGTCTAACCGGATCCTGGCGGTCTACGAAAAACGGGCGGGGGAAGGTCAGCTTCGCGGACCCATCAGCGCGCCAGATTTTGTTGACTGGCGGCGTCTGTCCACGAGCTTTTCCAGCCTGGCGGTCTATACCGCCACCCGGCTTAGCATTCAGAGCGGCAGTGAGCCGGAACGCGTGCCAGGAGCGCGGGTCTCGCCGGGATTCCTGGAAGTACTGGGCGTGACTCCGCGGATCGGCCGGAGCTTCCTTGCGGACGAGGAACAGCCGGGTGCCGAACGGGTGGCCATCCTCGGATATGGTTTGTGGCAGCGGCGGGGCGCCGATCCTGCCGCCGTAGGGCAGATGATCACGGTCAACGGCGAGCCGCATCGAATCGTGGGAATCCTACCCGCTGATTTTCGATTTCCCTACGCTGCACAATGCGATTTGCTGATCCCGCACAAAATCACTCCCGATATGCTCAAGTTCCGCGGAATCCACCAATTCAGCGCCGTGGCGCGCTTGAAGCCGGGGGTCTCCGCGGCGGCGGCACAATCTGAATTAGCCGCCATTTCCGGACAACTGGAACGCGACCATCCCGATACGAATGTGGGACATGCCGCCAGTCTCCTGCCTCTGCCTGAGGAAATGTCGCGGCAGTTGAAGCCGGCGCTGCGCATCCTGTTGGGCGCGGTTTTTCTGGTGGCGCTGATCGCGTGCGCGAATGTCGCGAATCTCCTGCTGGCCCGAGGGGCCGCTCGCCGGAGAGAACTAGCGGTGCGGGCGGCATTAGGCTGCACGCGATGGCGGAGGGTCCGGCAATCGCTGGCGGAAAGTGCATTGCTGGCGGGCGGCGGCTCGTTGCTGGGGCTTTTGGCCGGCGGGTGGTGCTTGGAATTGCTCCGCTCGGCATTCTTCCACCGGATCGAATTCTTCTCGCAAGCGGGCCTGGACGGCATCGTCATGGACTGGCGAGTGCTCGTCTTTACCCTGTTTCTGGCGGTCGGCAGCACGCTGTTTTTCGGGGTTTCCCCCGCCTTGGCCGGCGCCGGCGTCCATCTGAGTGAAGTGATGCGCTCGGGCGGCCGCGGCTCCACGGGCGGCGAGCGGCCGCATTTGCGGAGCGCCCTGGTGATTGCGGAAATTGCGCTGTCGCTGGTGTTGGTGACGGGCGCCGGCCTGTTGGGCAAAAGCTTCTTCGCGCTGCTCGAAGTGAATCCCGGGTTTCAGCCGGAACATGTTCTGACGGCGGCGCTTACGCTCCCCCAGACGCAATATCGCAGTACCCCGGAGGCGGTGGCTTTTTATGCCCGGTTGCTGGAACGTGTCCGCGCGTTGCCGGGTGTCCGTTCGGCGGCGGTGACCGATGTTCTGCCGCTCACCGGCGATGACAATCGCGGCAACATTGTGCTGCCCGGCCGGACTCCGGCCCCCGGGGAGCGTTGGCGCATGCATCCGCGGCTGGTCTCCAGCGGATATCTCGAAACCATGGGGATCCGATTGATCGAAGGCCGCTCGTTTTCCGCGACGGATGACGCCGGCACGCGGCTGGTCGCGATCGTCAGCGAGACGACGGCCCGCCAGTATTGGCCGGGCGAAAGCGCCATCGGAAAACGTTTTATCTTCTTTACCCCCGAGAATCCGCCGGTCGAAATCGTGGGAGTTGCCGCGGCTGTCCGAAATCTGTCCGTGGACCGCGAGGCGACACCCGACGTATATGTGCCGCTGCGCGTGAATCCGTTCCGCTACACGCCCAACGACGTCAAAGTGGTAGTCCGCAGCGCGCAGGACACGGCTTCCCTGGCGCAGGATCTGCGAATTGCCGTGGGGTCGCTAGACCGGTCGCTGCCGTTATCGTCGGTGCGACCGATGGAGGATTATCTGGATTCCTCGGTGGCGCCGCAGCGGTTCAACCTGGTGTTGCTGGGTGTTTTTGCCGTCCTGGCATTGGCATTGGCGGCGGCGGGGCTGTATGGAGTGATGGCTTACCTGGTAACGCAGCGGACCGGCGAGATCGGAATCCGCATGGCGCTGGGAGCCCGGCAAGGTGACGTACTGCGCCTGGTATTGCGAAAGGGCCTGATTCTCGCGGCGGCGGGGGTCGCGATTGGGATGACCGCGTCGTTGGCCGCCGCGCGGGTCCTGCAAACGCTGCTGTATGGGGTCGAGCCGCGAGATCCGCTGGTATTTGCGGCCGCCCCGGTGGCGCTGATTGCGGTGGCGGCCTTAGCCAGTTATCTTCCGGCGCGACGCGCTTCGAACGTGGATCCGATGGTAGCCCTGCGGACTGACTGAGACTAGCGCTAGCTTGCTTTGAGCAGGCACATGCGGCGAGCGGCGCGGCGTGCCTTCAGGCGCTCATTGGCTTTCTTCTGCTTTTCAGCCGAAACCACTGTCTGACAATCGTCACAGCGTTTCCGAATCCGGGACCTGGTGATGAACGCAGCGCCGCAGCGGCGGCACTGTTTGGTCATTGTCTCCTCGAGCGGGAGAATGCCCGGTTTCTTAGGTAGTAGATGGGAATAATGGAAATCGCAGTGATTCATGTCCGGTACCTCGCCATTTGGGCTTTAAAGTTTCCGGGAAGCCAACACCCAAGCTGGGTGATATAACCCAGGAGTGTCCCCCGGTGCATAAAAACCCGACAGCCGACGAGGTCGCAGGACTCTCGCAGCAATCGGGGCAAAAATGAGATTTTTGTTTGAAATGAGGAGTTCCAGAGCCTTACCTGGTGAATTGAGTTTTCGGATAACCGGGTCCGACTTGGGACTGTCATAATTCTCACGTAATACTTGCACGCCACCGGCCGAACTTCAAGCGGTAGTGGGAGAAACGGGCCTGAAAACATCCTTTGCTCCCAACAATTCCCAGCGCAGGTGGTTGATATAAAAGAGAAGCACGGCTTCGGAAGCTTGTCCCCGGAATTTTTCGACGACGCGTTGCTCCCACCCTTCCGTGAAATAGGGCTTGGGATCCATGTCTTTCGCGAAAAATCCGTTCTCGTGAGGAACTCCCAGGAAATCGAGCACCCCGATAATCAGGTCCAGGTGGGAGACCAGCACGGCTTGGGCGAAGTCTTTGGCAAAGTCCTCATCCCGCGCGGCAATGCGTTCCCAAAAACGGGGCGACGCCTTGCGCAGGGACTCCGTATTGACCTTGTTGAGGTGCGCCCGGACCTTAAATCCCTCGTAGATCTGGTAGGTTCTCAGCTTCCCGATCGATATTCCGCGGACGAGCTGGGCAAAGCCGTCCTGGCCAAGGCCCAGGTAAACATCCGAAATCTGCATAAATTGTCAGATTATCACGGATGGCCCGAAATCGCCATTCCAGAGCCGATTTGCCGCTTGCCGCTACGCTACAATAAATGGGTTTGGACAAAATGGGAAACGTTATTATTCTGGGCTCCCAGTGGGGAGACGAAGGCAAGGGGAAGATCGTCGATCTGTTCTCCGAGCGCTTCGACATCGTGGCCCGCTACCAGGGCGGCCACAACGCGGGCCATACGGTTTTCATCGGCGAAAAAAAGTTCGTCCTCAAATTGATTCCCAGCGGAATCCTGCGGCCGGGCAAACAGGCTGTGATCGGCAACGGGCTGGTGATCGATCCGTCGGCGCTGCTTTCGGAGATCGAGACCCTGGAATCGGCAGGCGTCGACGTGCGGACGAATCTCTCGATCAGCAACCGCGCGCACGTGCTGTTTCCGGCGCATCGCATGATGGAGAAGATGTCGGAGGGGCGGCCGGGGCGCGTCTCGATCGGGACTACCTCCCGCGGCATCGGTCCCTGCTACGAAGATAAGACCGGCCGTCGCGGAATTCGGATGGCCGACCTGCTGGATACCGATTTCTTCCGCGGCCATTACGACTCCATCATGGAAGAAAAGGTCACCATTGCGAAGGCTCTCGGTATTTACGAAGAGCTCGACCTGCGCGCCATTCGTGATGAATACGAAGCTTTCGCGGAACGCATACGGCCCATGGTCTGCGACACGTCCCTGTTGTTGAATCAGGCTATCCGCGCGGGAAAGACGGTACTCTTCGAGGGCGCGCAAGGCACCATGCTCGACATCGATCATGGAACCTACCCGTTCGTCACGTCTTCCAGCGCGAGCGCCGGCGGGGCCTGCACCGGCACGGGAGTCGCGCCGACGCGGATTCAAGGCGTGATCGGAGTTTCGAAGGCTTATATCACGCGAGTAGGCGGCGGTCCGTTTCCCACTGAGGCATTGGATGGGGCAGGCGAGCGCATCCGCGCGCGCGGCAAAGAATTCGGTGCCGTCACCGGCCGGCCGCGCCGCTGCGGCTGGTTCGACGTTCCCCTGCTGCGCTATACGGCCAACATCAACGGCTTCGACAGTATTGTGGTGACGAAGTTGGATGTGCTCGACGAGTTCGAGAATATCCCGGTATGTGTGGCTTACCGTTGTGGCCAGCAGGTCCTGGAGGAGATGCCGCCGACGGTGCGGGGCATCGAGAAAGTGGAGCCTGTTTACGAATGTGTCCCGGGATGGAACAGCTCCACGTTCGGGATCTCGACTTACGACGAGCTGCCGCAGAAGGCCAAAGAATATCTCGCCTTTTTGGAGAACCGCACGGGCGTCGAGGTGGGCAGCATTTCGACAGGGCCGGAGCGGACGCAGACGATCGTCCGTCCAGGCTCGCGATTTGAAAAATTGATCGGATAGGGGGGGCCGGCCGGCGCAACGATGCGCCGAACTGTGGCGCTAAGGTCTTTGGTTTCAGTAAATGGTTCGGGATCCCGGCGCATTTCTGCGTCGGCCCATGGACAGTACAACTGACCGGCGAAGACCGCACCGCCCTCGCCTTTGGCGCAAGCTCAGCAGCTCACCCACGCGCGTTGGGTTACAGTTTCAGGCTGTCATCTGGCGGCCAGCAGCCATGAGGAAACGCTATGATCGAAGACAGAATGATGCTCCGCATGACAGAGTCCGAGGTCGCCCGCGATCTGCACACCGTGCTGGAGAAGGTCCGGCAAGGCGCGGAAGTCGTGATTGAGCAGGATAGCCGCGCAATCGCTGTGATCAAGGCACCCGTGGTGAAGGGCCGAAAGATGTCCGAAGTGATCGCCGCGCTGGAAGCCGCCGGTGCCAATGCCGTCCTCGACGAGGACTTTGCTCGGGATATAGAGGAAGGAATCCGGTCGCGTCGTCAGCCATGGAACCCGCCGTCCTGGGATTAGTGCTGGATTCCAGCGTCCTGGTCACCGCTGAGCGGAAGCAACTCACTACGCCCGAGGTAATCCGCAAGATCCGCGAAGCCGCCGGCGACGTCACCATCGTGATCTCTTCGCTGACAGTGGCCGAACTCGCGCACGGTATCTACCGTGCCGACACACCGGCGCGGAGCCGCATGCGCCGCCAGTTTCTCGATGAGCTGAAGGCGCATGTTCCCGTGCATCCTGTGACCGAATCGACCGCCGAGATTATCGGCAGGGTCGGCGCCGAAGAAGCCGCCAAAGGAAACACTCTTCCGCTGGCCGATCTGATTATCGGATGTTGTGCTCTGGAGTTGGGCTATGCGGTCGGAACCAACAACATCCGCGACTTCAACCGCATCCCCGGACTGAGTATCGTTCAGCTCTGAGGCCACGGAGTTTGCCACCCGGCTCAAGAAGAGCCGGGATCGTGCAGCTAACGTCTTTAGCTTCAGTCTAGGATTCGGTGAACAGGCTCATTTGGATCCGGGCGTCGCGGTAGCGGACTTTTGCGACGTTCCTCACGTGGGCGACGCAATTGCACCTGCTCTTGCATGCGCTGTCTGAAAACCTGGCCCATTCCGCTGTTTGCGGCCACGCTCCTGATGGCTCAACCGGATCCGCGGGAATTGGTGCGGCAGTCGATCCGCAATGGTGAGAAATCGTGGCGGCAATCGTTTGAATATGAGTGCACCAAACACGAGATCGACCGGCAGTTCGACGGCGCAAACAGGCTCAAGAAGACGGACGACGACGTCTATGACATTGTCCCGCTGGGAAACGGAGCGACCTTCGATTTACACATCCGGCATAATAATGAGCCGCTTACTGGAGACCTGAAGGTGCGGGCACAAGCGGAACTGGCGCGCAGGCGCGCTGAGAGCCCGGGACAGAAGGCAGCGCGTTTCAACAAAGAATCGGCCGAACGCAGCTACATGAAGGAAGTCACCGATGCCTTCGATTTCCGGATTGTAGGAACGGAGAATCTGCCGACCGGGAAGGCCTGGGTTCTGGAGGCCACGCCCCATCCCGGGTACCAGCCGCGGACTCGATACGGCCGCATGTTTCCGGCTATGCGCGGTAAACTCTGGATCGACCAAAAGGACGTGCAGTGGGTCAAAGCAGATGCCGTAGCTACGGACACGGTATCCTTCGCGTATTTTGTGGCGCGGCTCGCGAAGGGATCGCACATCGTGATCGAGCAGATGAAGCTGCCGGACGGCGCCTGGGTGGCCAAGCAAATTCAAGCCAAGGCTTCGGCGCGGACGTTCATCCTCTTCCATCACAATTTCGAGGAAGATATCTCTTATTCGAACTATCGCAGACCGCCGTCGACCGTGGCCGCGCGGTAGTCGAACGGATAGATCTCGCGCAAAGCGCGCCCACCGGTTCTGAGTCACGACATCGACTCCATGCTGCTGTTCGGCCCAGCAGATAGATCTTGTTCAATTCTGCGGTGAAGCCGGGCAGGTTGTCCGTATAAGGTACGCCCTTCGCAAAGACCACCAGTCGGCCATCGGGACGTTCGATCACCAGGCAAACCAGTTCCCGCCGGCCTTCACAAACGCCTCGCGACATTGCGATTCGCGGAGTTGGTAGGTTGGCCCGGGTCCTTACTCAGACCGCAGGGCGGCGATGGGGTCGACACGGGTCGCGGCGCGAGCCGGAAGGTAGCACGCCACCATCGCGGTGATCGCCAAAAGAATCATGATTGACGCGAACGTGAGCGGGTCGAAAGGCTGCGTTCCGAACAGCAGGGATCGCAACACCAACGCCAATGGGACGGCGCCGGCGAGACCGGCCGCCACACCGCAGGCGGTCAACTTCAGTCCCTGGCGAAGGACCATCCACACGACATCACTTCCTTGAGCGCCCAGTGCGACTCGGATTCCGATCTCCTGAGTGCGCTGCCGTACCCAGAATGCCGTGACCCCGTAGATGCCAATGGCAGCCAGCAGGAGCGCCACCACCGCGAAGGCGCCGATCGCCTGAAGCTGGAAGCGGCGCTGCGCGAGTGATCGGGCGACGATCTCTTCCAGGGTGCGGACTCCGAACGTGGGCTGGTCCGGATCGACGCTCTGCACCGCGCGCCGCACTGCGTCCGTCAACGCAGCGGGTTTGGATGCGGTGCGGACGAAGATGGTCATTGCCAGGTTCGAGCGCTGCCAGGCGGAGAAGTAGACGTGCGGCACGTCGGGCGCATCGAACGCGCGGCTCTTGAGGTCGCCGACCACGCCGACTACCGTAAGCCAGTCGTCCGGACGGCTCCCGAAACGTTTGCCGATGGGGTCCTGGTTAGGCCATGCGAGGCGCGCCATAGCTTCATCCACCAGGACCACGGCCGGTCCCTTCTCATCGGTCTCCAGCAGCATTCGGCCGCGCACGAGGGGGGTGCCGAGCACGCGGAAAAAGTCGGGCGTGACGGAGGTGGCTTCCGCGCTCAACTCCTCGGACGGCCCGCCGGTGAAGCCTTCGGGACGGAATCGGCCGGCATTGAAACCGGAAAGCGGTGTGGTGCTGCCGTTGCCAATGGCGGCGTACTCGACGCCTGGCAATTGCCGGATGCGGCGCAGAACTTCGCGCGCGAAGACAGTGCGGGCCGCTGTGTTCGTGTACTTTCCGGCCCTCACATCGTTGGGAAACGGCAGCCGCAGGTTAGCCACGAGTACATTCTTCGGATTGAAGCCGGGGTTCTGGCCGATCACTTTCCAAAAGCTGTGCAGCAACAATCCTGCGCCCGCCATCAGCATTAGGGAAAGGGCGATTTCGCTAGCCACCAGGGCGCCGCGAAACCAGCTACTCGCCGCGGCTGATCCACGGCTGCCGTCTTTCAAACCGGCGATGATATCAGTGCGGAGCATCGGGACCATTGGAGCAAATGCCGACACCAGGCCCGACAGCACCGAAATCCCGAATGCGAATGCCAACACGGAGCCGTCCACCTCGATGCGGCTGACCGGTAGCGCGGCGGGGACCAGTCGAGGCAGCCATGGTTGGCTGAGCTTCACGGCCAGCCAGCCAGCAGCGCCTCCGGGAAGGGCAATCGCCAGGCTCTCGGCGACCAGTTGTCCGGTGAGCATGCGCCACGGGGCTCCCAGAGCGCGTCGCACCGCTATCTCGCGCTGTCGTCCCATTACCCGAGCCACCGTGAGATTCGCGATGCTGACGCAGCAGATGAGCAGGACGCAGAGCACCGCGCCAAACACGACTAGCAGTGTGGTCCGCAAGTCGGCAGTCACTTCCTCTTTCAGCGGAGTGAGGCGCGCCATCCATCCTGCCCGCGGCGGGTAGGACTCGGGATAAGAACGGGTGAGGGTCGCGCCGAATGGCTCCAGCCGGGCTTGCGCCTGTGCGACCGTCATCCCCGGTTTCAACCGTGCGATCGCGCCGGGAATCATGCGGGCTTCGGGATGCGCAGGCGGAAATGGCTTGCCGCTGAAGCCAGTGGTGATCCAGAGATCGGGGGTGTTCAGCGGCGCGGGGCCGGGATGCCGGAACGCCGGCGGCATCACGCCTGCGACGGTGTATAGGTCGTCGTCCAGGCGCAACTTCTTGCCGAGGATGGCGGGATCGCCGCCGAAGAGCCGACGCCATAGCCCGTCGCTCAAAATGACGGCATCGGCAAAGCCAGGGACGCGGTCCCTCTCGTCGAATACGCGTCCAAGCTGCGCCTTCGCGCCCAGCAGGTCGAAGTAATTCGGGCTCACGCCGAGGGCTGCAATGCGCTCCGGGCGTTCGGAGCCGGTCAGGTTCGCGCTGATGGGCCGCACGGCGGAGATATCGGCAAAGACGCCCGACAGATTGCGCAGATCGTCCATCTCCGGCACGGACATCCCGATGTTGGTTTGATTGAGCCCGCGCAGATCGTCTTTGATGCTGACGAGCTCGTGCGGCTTGGGGTGCGGGAGCGGGCGCAGAAGCACGGAGTCCACCAGGCTGAAAATCGCGGTGTTCGCGCCGATTCCCAGGGCGAGCGTCAGGCCTGCCACGGCGGTGAATCCTGGATTGGCGCGGAGGCAGCGGAAGGTGTATTGCAGATTCATAGCATTAGCCGTCGCATCGCGGGGGTGCGGGCAGCGGAGAGCGGCGTCTTGCCTTTGCTGCCCCTGGAATGGATGTCGGCGCCCCGCGCAAGGAGTAGCGCGGCCACGCCGGTCTGGTTGCAATTGACGGAGCGCCGCAACGGAGTTTCGCCCAGGCTATCGGGCGCTTCGAGGTTGGCGCCGCAGTCCAACAAGGCTTCTGCGACCTCGACGTTATCGCGCCGGGCCGCCATGTGGAGCGGGGTGCAGCGCTTCACTCCGTCGCAGGCGTCCACGCGCGCGCCGGCCTTGATGAGGGCGCGCACCACGTCCCCACCGCCGGGCACATGGCACTCGTTGGCGACGGAATACAGCGGAGTGTGACCCCCGCCGTCCTTCGTGTCGGGCCCGGCGCCAAGGCGGAGGAGCAGTTCGACCATCGCCAGATTGCCCGCGGCGGCCGCTCCGTGCAAGAGAGTGCGGCCGTTGTAGCGCTCGTGTACCAGGGCGGGATCAGCCACCAGAGTAGTTCGTACATAGTCGAGCATCGTCGGGTCGCCGCGGGCGATCATCAGGGCCAGCAGGAACGCCAGGACCGATCGGTTGTCGTGCAGGTAGTTTTTTAACGGCAGCTGGGCGGCCAGCGCGATGGCACGATGGGCGTCGCCGTGTTTCACGGCGGCAACTGCCTCGTCGAGCGCAAGCTGGGCGGTCCATCGACGCGAAATTTCCTGATGGAAGGGACAGGCGTCCGCTCCCTTTGGTCGCGGCTCGGTCGCGTGCCCGACATTCACTATGTAGGCGGACGATTGCTCGAAGAAGTCGCGCAAGGCGATGCGGGCGGATTCCTCCATGGGGACCTGGCCAAGCACGTGGATCATGTTCTTCATCCAGGCATCGCGCTCGGGCTGGCCGATTGGGAAGCGGAGGTGGGATTCGCGCAGGCTGAGCCACCATCGGCGCTGCGCGTCTTCGGTTGGACCTCCGAGGAACTGGGCGAGGAATGCGGAGAATTCTTCGATCGCGCATTTGTGAGTCTTGCCGGGAAAGAACGGGCGTAGGACGGGATCGCGATCGACACGGGCGTAAAACGCCTCGGCGAGTTTGCGGCAGGCTGCGGTGCCGCCGATGGCTTGATAGAGCTGGGTACCCTCCATGATCAGTCATCGTATATCGTTACGCTACAATTGGGGAAATGACTATCGACGAGCGCCTCGATCGACTTACGGAACGCCACGAAGCCCTGACGCAATCGATAGAGCTGATGATGGCCGACAACCGTGAGCGTGATCACCGTTTGAAGGAGGTAGTGGAGTCGATTGCGAGCCTCGACAGGCGTAGCGCCGAAATCATGGAGGGTCTGGCGCGCCTCGTCCATGTCGCGGAGATTCACGAGCAGCGGATCGAGCGGCTGGAGGAGTGACCGGCAACTCCGGAATGAGCAGGATCTTCCGCAACTACGCTAAACTAAAAGTATTCTAGGCGGATTTTCTTGTATCGTTTTGCTCTTCCAGCCATCCTGGCGTTGGCGCTAGCCAATCCACTCGCCGCGGCGCCGGCCGAGCTTGGACAACTCGACGCGAGCCCCACTCTCTTCACCGTGATGGCGGCCATTAACGCGGCCGGATTCCAGGCTGAAGCCGATTCTCCTACCAACCACGTGATCCGCGCGGCCATTCGCGACGAGATCATCAAACGCAATCCGCCCTCCCTCGCCGCCATCAAGGAATTCGTCGCCAAACACCACCTGCCGAACGCTACCAACGAGTTCAGCCAATACATTTCATTCGCCCTCACGGTTGGTCCACCGCCCGCCTTTGCGGTTTCCAAACGGGATGTCGATCTCCCGCCGGATGCCGCCGGGTTGCAGGACTTGGCCCCGCTTATGGCGACTTTTTACAAGGAAGCCAATATCGAGGACCTGTGGAAGCGGTCGCAGCGCGCGATTGATCAATACATCGAGCGCTACCACACTCCGGTTTCCGAGCTGGTGCTGCAGGCGAATGTGTATCTGCGCCAGCAGTTGTCCGGCTTCCGCGGCCGCCGCTTCCAGGTCTTTGTCGAATTGCAGGGACCTCCCAACCAGGTACAGCGGCGCAGCTACGGCGAGCAGGATTTTGTGGTGGTCACTCCCTCGGCCGAGCTGCGCACTTTCGATATCCGCCACGCGTATCTGCACTACCTGATCGATCCGCTAACCAGTCACGTGACCGAAATCCTGGAGCGTAAGAAGGTGCTGGCGGACCATGCACAGCGTGCGCGCGCGTTGCCCGAATCGATGAAGGACGATTTCCTTTCGCTGACCACGGAATCCGTGATCAAGGCGATTGAGGCCCGGCTCGACAAGAAGCCCGCGGGCGTCCAGGAGGCGTTGCGCGAGGGTTATATTCTGACGCCGTACTTCAGCGAGGCCCTCTCGGTCTACGAGAAGCAGGAGCAGGCGATGGTGCTGTACTACAAGGAAATGGTGGGCGCCATCGACCTGGTAAAAGAGGACGCGCGGCTGATGCAGGCGCAGTTCAACACGCAAGCCGCTACGCGCACGGTGAAGACTCCCGCGCCCGCGCCGGCTCCGTCGCCGGTTCTCACGGGAGCGGCCAAGACTCTCGACGACGCCGAGCAGTTATACAAGGCCAAGGATTACGAAAAGGCCAAGAGCCTCTTCCTGGCGGCGCTGCAACAGAGCGATCAGAAACCGGTGCATGCCGCCGCGTATTACGGGATGGCGCGCATCGCGGTATTCCAAAAGGATCCCGAGACCGGAGAGCGCCTGTTTCAGAAGGTTCTCGAACTGGAGCCGGAGCCTTTCGTCAAAGGGTGGACCCTGGTCTTTTTAGGCAGGCTCTACCTGTCGGCCGCCGACAAGGAACAGGCAGCCAAATATTTTCAGAGCGCCCTCGCCGTGGAAGGTCTTACGGACGAAGCTCGCAAAGCGGCTCAACAGGGCGTGCAACAGACACAACAGTAAAGCAAAACTGAAGGAGTTTGCAATGAAACGAATGATACTCACCGGTACCCTGGCATTGGCGGCCGGTCTGACGGGCCTGATGGCGCAGCAGGGCAAACAGGCAGCGCCTCAAAAGGGCGAGACCAAGCAGGGCGGGCAGCCGCAGGCCCAGCAGGGGCAACAGGGGCAGCAGCTCATACCGGGAACCAAGTCGGTGGGCGAATCGACCGCGCTGATGGCATTGATTCAGGCGCAAGGCAATCCCGATGCCACCATCAAAGCGGCCGAAGAACTGCTCACCAAGTATGCGGATACCACTTTCAAGGAAACCGCACTCCTTCAGGAAGCCACTGCTTACCAGGCCAAGAAGGACGACACCAAGGCTCAGATCTACGCCGAGCGCGTGCTGGAAGTCAATCCCAAGAGCTTTCAGGCCACTCTGATGCTGGGCGAGATGATCGCCACCGGCACCAAGGAGAACGATCTCGATAAAGAAGAGAAGCTCGCCAAGGCCACCAAATACCTCAACGACACGATCGAGATTCTGAAGACCATTCCGAAGCCCAACCCGCAGGTCACCGACGCGCAGTGGGAAGAGGGTAAGAAGTACGTCACGGCCGAAGCCCACAATGGCCTCGGCATGATCGGGATCGTGCGCAAGAAGTGGGACGTCGCCGCCGCGGAATTCAAGACGGCCATCGATTCCGACCCGCAGCCCGCCTACCAGGTGCGCCTCGCCATGTCATATCAGAACCAGGGCAAGAGCGACGAAGCCGTCGCGATTGTCGATAAGCTGCTGGCCGATCCGCAATTGCATCCCGCTATCAAGCAGGTCGCGCAGAGCATCAAAGCCAGCGCGGGAAAGAAGTAACCTGATCGATTCCATGCGCGCGGAGCAGTCGACGCTCGAAGCGAAGATCGGCTATTCGTTTACGGAGTCCGAGTTGCTGCGCCGCGCGCTGACTCACAGCTCGCTTGCCAATGAATGCCGCACCGGCGTGGCCGGCGCTTTGAGCGACAACGAGCAACTCGAATTCCTGGGCGATTCGGTGCTCGGCTTTCTCATCGCGGAGGCGCTGGTCCGGCGCAATCCGGAGCACCGCGAAGGCGAGCTGTCCCGGCAGAAGGCGCACCTGGTGAGCGCGGCGCATCTGCACGGAGTGGCGCGCCGGCTGGATATCGGGAGCTTTCTCGACCTGGGCCGCAGCGAGGAAATGAGCGGCGGGCGCTCCAAGAAGACGCTGCTGGTGGACGCGCTGGAGGCGGTGATGGCGGCGGTCTATCTGGATGGCGGACTGGAAGCGGTCCGAACATTTGTCTACAATCACGTGCTGGATGCGCCGCTCTCGCCGGACGAGGATGCCGGCACCGACATTCAGCCGGCCATCACGAATTTCAAGAGCGCCCTGCAGGAACTGGCGCAGTCGCGCAAGCTGCCGCAGCCGCGCTACAGTATCGTGCGGGAGCGCGGGCCGGAACACTCCAAAGTGTTTACGGTCGAAGTCCGGGTGGGCAAGGAGTGGAACGGCCAGGCGGAGGGTCGCACCAAGAAGATCGCCGCGCAGCGCGCAGCGCGTGGCGTTTATGAGAGACTGCTTCAGGAGCCGGCCATCGATTCGGTGACAGCGGAATAGAGCACGGGGATGTCTTCGGACTATCGAAATCGCAAAGTAGTCGTAACTGGCGGTCTCGGATTTATCGGCAGCAACCTGGCCTTACGGCTGGTGGACCTGGGTGCGCAGGTGGTGGTGATCGATTCCGCGGTGGCGGGATGCGGCGCCAATCGTCACAATCTGTCGGCGGCGGGCGGGCGGCTGACGGTCGTGGAATCCGATATTGGCGACGCCGCGCAAGTCACGCCGGCGATCCGCGACTGTTCGGTGATCTTCAACCTGGCGGGCGAGATCAGCCACATCCACAGCATGCAGCGTCCCGCGCGGGACGCGGAATTGAACGCCGGCTCGCAACTGCGATTCCTGGAGCTGTGCGGCCGCATGCAGCCTGGCGTGCGAGTGGTCTACGCCAGCACGCGGCAGATTTTTGGCGTGCCGCAATACCTGCCGGTGGACGAGAATCATCCGGTGCGGCCGGTGGATTTCAACGGCATCCACAAGTACGCGGCGACGGCCTATCACCTACTATGGAGCGACGCGGGCCGTATCGATGGCCGGGTTCTGTGCCTGACCAATGTCTACGGTCCGCGGATGGCGCTGAATATTCCGTGCCAGGGGTTTCTCGCCAACTTTCTACGGCGCGCCCTGCTGACCCAGCCGATCCGCATTTTCGGCGACGGCCGGCAACTTCGCGATCCGGTGTTCGTGGATGATGTGGTGGACGCATTCCTGCTGGCCGGGGCAGCCGACGATCCGCAGTCGCGGGCGTGGTCGGTGGGCGGGCCGGAAACGATGGAGTTGGGCGCGATCGCCAGAACAATCAGCAGCGCAGCCGGTGGGCCGCCGCCCGTCTTTCAACCGTTTCCCGAGGAACAGAAGCGCATCGACATCGGCAGCTACTCCACGGACTGGTCGCGCATACGGCGGGAGCTCGGTTGGCAACCGCGGGTTCGATTCGCAGACGGAATCGACCGCGCGCTGGCGTACTACCGCCGCGAGTTGCCGCACTACCTGACGGCCTCCGATGCGACGCCCTCGTGCGTGCTGGAGCAGCAGTCGCCGGAATGGCTGGCCGTCCGCGCATGAGCGGCATGAACCCGGCGGAATTCGCCAACATTGCGAAATGCGAGCGGGACTTCTGGTGGTATCGCGGGATGCGCGCCATCCTGGACCGCATGCTCGATCCTTATCTGCAAGGGCGGAGAGTCCGGCGCGCGCTGGAGGCCGGCTGCGGCACCGGGTACTTCTCGAGCCTGCTGCAAAGGGAGCGGCGGCTGCCGGTAGTCCCCATGGATATCAGCTGGGAGGGACTGCGTTACGCGCGCCAGATGGGCGTCGAGCGGCCGGTGCAAGGTAACATCACGGCGCTGCCGTTTGCCGCGGAATCCTTCGACCTGGTGCTCTCGGTGGACGTTCTGCCGCATCTGCCGCGCGGCGTGGAGCAGGATGCAGCGCGGGAAATGGCGCGTGTGCTGGCCAAGGGAGGGCTGCTGGTAGTGCGGGCGGCGGCGTTCGACTTTCTGCGCAGCCGGCACTCCGCGTTCGCGTTCGAACGGCAGCGGTTCACGCGCGGCCGGATGATCGCAACGATGGGCGCGGCCGGAATCCGTCCACTGCGCTGCAGTTACGCCAACTCGTTGTTGATGCCGGTGGCGTTGGCCAAGTTCCGGCTTTGGGAGCCGCTGCTGCGCAGGCCAGCAGCCAGTGGCGTGGAGCCTGTGCCCGGCTGGTTGGACAACCTTCTGTACGCGGCGTTGCGGACCGAGGCGGCGTTGGTGGGAGCAGGCCTCAATCTGCCTGCCGGCCAATCGCTGGTGTTCATCGGGGAGAAGCGGCCGTGAAGCGCTTCGCATCGTTGAGCGTGTTCTTTCCCGCGTATAACGATGCGCCTTCCATGCCGGGCCTCATCGCCAAGACCTTCGAAGTGCTGGAGCGCCACGCCTCGGATTACGAGGTGATCGTGGTCAACGATGGCAGCTACGACAACACCGGCGAGGTGCTCGAAACGCTACGCGAGAAGTATGCTCCGCTGATGCGCGTGGTCACGCATCCGCAGAATCGCGGCTATGGCGGGGCGTTGCGGAGCGGGTTCGCGGCGGCCACTAAGGAGTGGGTCTTCTATACCGATGGGGACGGGCAGTATGACGTCGGCGAACTGCCCAAACTGCTGGAGCTGGCGGGGCCGGAGACCGGGCTGGTCAACGGCTACAAACTGGAGCGGCGCGACCCGGCGCACCGCATCTGGATCGGCAGCACCTACAATTTTTGCGCGCGGCTGCTGTTTCGAATCCGCATTCGCGACATCGATTGTGATTACCGGTTGATACGACGCTCGCTGCTCGACCGGATCCAGCTTACGTCCACCAGCGGCACCATTTGCGTGGAACTGGTGCGCAAACTGGAATTAAGCGGCTGCCCCGTGGAAGAAGTCGGCGTCCATCACTACGAGCGGAAATACGGGCGCTCGCAGTTTTTTCGTCTTCGTTCGCTGGCCAGGACGTTCCTGCAGCTGCTGCGATTATGGGTTCGGCTGGTGATCCTGCGATGAGCATTCCAATGGTCAATTTGCGCCCCATGCTGTCGGCGACGCTGCCGGCATGGAAGGCGAATCTCGACCGTCTGTTTGAACGCATGCAGTTCATCCTCGGCGAGCAGGTGGAAAACTTCGAGAGCGAACTGGCGTCGGCCTTCGGCGCAAAGTTCGCAGTCGCAGTCGGGACCGGAACTGCCGCGATCGAGCTATCGCTGCGCGCGGCCGGACTGAGCGGGAGCGAGATCCTGGTGCCGGTGCTGACGTCGCCATTCACGGCCCAGGCAGTGCTGGCGGCGGGTTGCCGGATCCGCTTCGCCGACGTGGACGCCAAACACCTGCTGCTCGATGCATCCTACATCGGTAAGAAGACCAAGGCGATGCTCCCGGTGCATCTCTACGGTCAGCCGTGCGAGGTTGCCGGGCCGGTCCACGATGCCTGCCAGGCGCATGGCGCCAGGGTGTTCGGCCGGCCGCTGACACGCGCAGCGAAGGCGGTGGCCTACAGCTTCTATCCGACCAAGAATCTCCCGTGCCTGGGGGACGGCGGCGCGGTGTTGACCGACTCGCGCGCGCTGGCGGCCAAAGTGCGAGCGTTGCGCGATGGCGGCCGGCGCAACGACCAGGTGAGCCGCATCCCGGCTTTCAATTCGCGGCTGGACGAAATGCAAGCCTGCTATCTGCGCGCGTTCCTGCCGAAGTTGGAGGAATGGAATGCCGAGCGCGTGTGGCTCGCCGGGCTTTACGACCGCGCCCTGGCCGAATGCGGTTTGGTTCGGCCCGTCGCGCGGCGGGACGGTTCGGTCTGTCACTTGTATGTGGTGCGAACCCGGAAGCGCGAGGCGCTACGGGAATTCCTGGCGAAGCACGGGATCATGACCGGCGTCCATTATCCGATGCCCCTGCACATGCAGCCGGCCTTTCGCGATGCGCGCGGAAAGCGGGGCGATTTTCCAGTGGCGGAGCGGGCCTGCCGCGAGATTCTCTCGCTGCCGCTGTGGCCCTACATGCCCGAATCGGTGGTGGAAGAAGTGGCCGGGAGAATCCTGGAGTTCGCGTGGGAGAACGGCGAAACGTCCGCGTAATGGACCCGGCGGCGCGGCGCCGGCGGAGTTCCCTGCACGGGCAGTGTGAACGACTTGGTTGCGACCCTGCCGTCATAGCCTTCGGCCAGAATCGTATAGTGGGTCGTGTGCTCGGGGACGATCTCCAGGCAGTGGTTCAGGGAAGGATAGACCCCGTCCACGGTGGGTGAAATCCGCACGGTCTTAGCGTTCTCGACGCCATAGCAAAGGAGCGCTTTGTCGCCCTGAGTGAGCATTCCGACGCTGGCATAAAACTGCAGGATTTTCACCGGGCCGGGGGGGATGCCGACCGGCCGGACCCAGGTGCTGGTGCGTGGCTGCCGCGTGAAACCGAGGGCCCACACGGCGAGCATCAGCCCGATCGCAACCCACAGCTTCGTAAAGCGAAACAGCATCTCGACTACTCTTAGACTCCGACATTTGCAGAAAGGTTGCAAGCGGACGCCGGGCGAGTCGCGGAAATTGTGCGGTAACCTGACAGGATCATGCCGATTCGCATCGTTCAAGTGGACGCCTTCACCGATCGGCCGTTTGCAGGCAATCCAGCGGCCGTTTGTGTACTGCAGGAGCCCAAATCCGAGCAGTGGATGCGCGACGTGGCGCGTGAAATGAACCTGTCCGAGACCGCTTTCCTGGCCCCGATGAATGGCGGTTACAACCTTCGATGGCTTACTCCTACCGTGGAAGTGGACCTGTGCGGACACGCCACCGTCGCCAGCGCCCACGTGCTCTGGCAGGACGGACATCTCCCGGAAGGGACGCAGGCGATTTTCCACACACGTAGCGGACTGCTCACGGCGGATCGACGCGGCGATTGGATCGAGTTGAACTTCCCCGCGAAGGTGGCTGTCCCGGCCGAAGTTCCCGCCGAGTTACTGCCGGCGCTTGGGATTGCGCAGGCGGCGTTCGTAGGCCGGAATGCCTTCGACTACCTGGTGGAAGTGGAGTCGGAGGAGGTCGTGCGCAGCCTCTCGCCGGACCACGGCACCCTGCGAAGGGTCCCGGTACGCGGCGTGATCGTGACTGCGCGCGCGTCCACACCGGGGTTCGACTTTGTATCGCGGTTCTTCGCGCCGGGCTCGGGCGTCGACGAAGATCCGGTCACCGGGTCCGCGCATACGGCGTTGGGACCCTACTGGTCGAAGCCGCTGGGGAAAACGGAGTTTCTGGCGTACCAGGCGTCTGCGCGAGGCGGCGTGGTCAAAGTGAAACTCGACGGCGACCGCGTGTTGCTGGGCGGACAGGCAGTCACCGTGATGACCGGCGATTTATTGGCGTAGCCGGCGGACATTCGAATGGAGACCGGCCGCGACTAAGCCTCTGAACGCGAGGTCTTGCCTAATTGCCAACGCCTCCCCAAAGGTCGGCGCTCGGATCCCCCGACGGTAAGAGCGCGTGAAACAATCCTGCCCCCCGGAAACGCGCCGCGTGCAGTTTCCGAGCCGCGACCGGAGCGGTGCCCTTTATCGCCCATTCTGACCGCGATGGCCATGGAGCGGTGCCCTTCACCGTCCATACCGGCTTGCGACCGCCAGCGGTTGCCGTAGAACCTAACTAAAGGCCCCCCTGCAATACCGCTTTGGAATCGATTTCCGCTCGACGTTTGTAACGAACGGAACTTGGACCTCACTAAAGACTGGGAGGACAAGAAAAGTGCCAATTACAATCACAGCCCACGCAAGTGGAAGTCTGACGCCTCAGACTGGGACTTATCCCAATGCGATTACGAATGGGGACTTCACTATTACTGGAAACCCAGGCGCCGTGGCCATCGGCGAGGGCGTCGACGAGGAAACCCGCTGGACCTTCAATTTCAATCCGGACCCGGCCTTTGCGTTCTTCACTCCGTCACAGGGGCTCAGTTCCGCGGTGCTGACCCTGACCCTCACGCCGCGAGACAAGCTGATTACGACCGATGCCGTACGGATCGATTCACCGGGGTTCGCGAACGTCACGGGACCCATTCAAGCCCTGCCGGTCAACGTCACCAGCACCATCCAGATCGACTTGCTTGCCCAACCCACGTATAGCGCCGCCGCAATTCTGGCGGCTCTCGCCAGCGGTTCTGGCAAGGTTCCCATGGTCTACGCCGACGATGCGATCGTTACCTCGGCTACTCTCGAGCTCTCACAGAACACACCCGCCTATCAGTACGCCGTGAAATTTGTCTGTGGAAAATCCGAAGGACGGGTGGTGGCGCCCGGCACTTATCACACAGCCATCAACGTGCATAACCCGGCCTATAAGACCATCCGCTTCCGTAAGAAGTTTGCGGTGGGGTTGCCGTCGGAGAAGTCCGGGCCCGTTACCGGCTTCTTCAATACGAAACTCGGCCCGGACCGCGCGCTCGAAATCGATACGGAAGACATTCTCCAGCACCTCAACACGACGCCGCTCCCAGCCCCTCTAAGCTTCGCCAAGGGCTTTGCCATTCTCGAAAGTGATGTCGAACTCGATGTCGTGGCGGTGTATACGTTGACTGACACGCAGGGCCGCGCCGTCGCATTCCATACCGAACGGGTTCTGGCCCGCAAGAGTTCGTGCTGTTGCAAGGATCAGCCTCCAGGCCAACCGGATCTGATTCCTGTTCCACTCCCCACCGGGAGTTTCTGCAACACGACCCCCCAGGGCCTGGTGGTGACGGTCAAGAACCAGGGCACGGGCCCAGCCGGAGCTTCCGTCACCCGCGTGACCTTCAGCAACGGATCGACCGTCGATATTCCGACTCCCGCGCTGGCAGCCGGCGCGCAGGTGAATCTGCCGCCCGTGCCTTTCCCGCCCAACTGCTTTCAGCCCGACTGCTCATTCCGCATCACCGTGGATGCAACCGGTCTGGTGGCGGAGTCGAACGAGGCCAACAATTTCGCAAGCGGCACGTGCATCGGCTAAAGTCCCCTGGGGCGCCAGAGTTGGCCCGGTGCCCGGCGCGTTGACTTTGACCGGTTCGGACTTACCCTTGAGGACGGGGGCCTATCGTTGCGGTCGACGGGGACGTTGACACCCGGCAGAGGCGGTGCGGCAACGCGGCGCATGGCGAGCTGTTTGGTAAAGGCATCGGCGGCGGGGCGCTTTGCCCGAACGCTTGGCCGATTTGGCGCAGGAGGCCTCCTTCTGGAGAGTGCCCAACAGGTCGCGGTATTTGGGCTGCTCAGGGTCTAACTTACTTCTTCCCTGCCCCACTCAGCCGGGCCAACGTCGGCGCCAATCGTCCCGGATCGTGGCACGACATGCACGAGTAGTCCTTCTCCTTGGCGATATTACCCGGTTTCTGCCAGGCCCGCGCCCGCGACTCGTACGGCGTCCCCGGCAGCTTCGTCAGCATGTTCTCCAGCACCTGATCACGAGCCGCGGCGTCACCCAGACGATCGGATGCAAACGCGAGCTGCGCCCATACCTCTCCTCGAAAATGAGGCGGCAGTTTTTCGAAAATATCGGCCTGCAACTCCGGCACCTTGGCCAGCAGGTCGCGTCCCTCCCGGTACATCGCGGCGCGGTCCTTCTCAGGGGCGAAGTAGGCAGTACGGACCTGGCAGCTTCCGACGACGATATAAGGCCCCGGATCTCGCAAGTCGCCCGCAAAAATACGGGATCGCAGGTCCTTCGCTGCGGCGAATTGCGTTTGGTACGCCACATCATCCCCTTTCGTGCGCGCCTGGATCATCGCGTACGCTGCCACCAGGTACTTAAAAGCCAATCCCAGGCGGTCGTCGGGATGGTCGCTCAAGAAACGGTCCACCTTCTTCGTCCCGCGTTCAAAGGTGGCGGTGTCGTTGGCGATCCAGCCGGCGAATAGGTCTTCGCGGACCCACGTACTGAGCGGCACCCCGTCGGGTTTCACGAAGTCGTCCGCCGCATGGAGCGCCGTAAAAGCCAGCAGAACAGACAGACAGACTCTGAACATTGGCCGATCATATCAAAGTCCGCCACCTGCGATAGAATCATCGCTTCCGCGGCCCTCGATGCGCTTGATTGAAGCGCATTTCAGCAACTTCCTGGAAAGTGGCGCTCGGGGTAAATGACGCCGCAAACCGGACCGTCCTGGTATTGTTTCCGCTATCCCCGTCTACCGACCACAAGAGACGTTACGATAGCTGCATGCCCCGTACCGTCTGGATCCTTGTGTTGGTGTCCACGGCGATTGCTCAACGGTTAACGACCGGGGAATTCCGACTAACCGAGCGCCAGATTGGCAAGCTCGATGGGTTAAACCAGTCCTCTTACGGAATGTGGTTCAGTCCCGACAACCGCAGATTTCACACGGTCATCGAACGTGCGGGCAAACAGGTGGTCTGTACTGAGCGCGGAGAGAGTCGAACATTCGATAGGGTCTCGCCGGAGAGCTTCGTTTACAGTCCACAAAACACCCACTTTGCCTTCGTTGGAAGTGCCAAGGAAGGTGAGCTTGTTGTGTTGGACGGTGTGGAAGGCAGAACCTATGAACGAATCTCCTATCGATTCCAGAAGAAAATCCGTTTCAGTGCCGACGGCCAACATTTCGCTTACGTTGGAACTCGTGGCCAGCAGGAATACTTGGTCCTAGACGGACGTGAAATTGGCGCTTTTGATGTAGTCGAAGCTCTGACCTTTGCCCCGGACCAACAACTCGCTTATGCGGGATGCCGGAATGGACAATGCAGTGTTGTGTACGGGCCTCATAGGAGCAAAACGTACGAGAGAATCGGGCCGGGGATAGCCTTCAGCCCCGATGGCCGGAGTTGGGCATATCAGGCCATGCTGAAAGGCCAGCACTACAACATCGCCGAAGGTGCAAGTTCGTTTAGCTATTGTTGTGGCAATCCCCCGGGGGGCGAAGGACCGACTTTCAGCACCGATGGCCGACGGATCCTCTTTCTCGCGCAAGGCGGTGACCAGCAGTTGATCGACCTGGACAGGAAAGGAAGCCTCAGGACGCAGTACTTTCGCGGTGGTGAGAGATTCTTCGCCCCGGATCTCCGTACATGGGCAACGGTGGAGATCCCGGACCGTGGCACGGCATCACAAGCATGCAGGGTTGCCATTGGTGACAGACAATGGCAAATCGACAGCCAGGCCAGATGTGTAGTGGACTTCACTCCTGACGGTAAGCACTTCGTGATTCGCGCTGACAGCCAAAACACCCGCATTGACGGAAACGCGATCCCATCGGCGCACAGGTTGGACAAAGAACTCTCTCGTCCCGTTGAATTCAGCCCTGACGGCAGCAGATATGCCTATGAAGCTGCAATAATGCCCTTCGGCGAGCGCAGCATCATTGTGCGGGATGGCAGGGAGATACATTCTTTCAATTTCGCCATCCACTCCAATGGCGTTTCCTTCAGTCCCGACAGCCGCCACGTCGCTTACGTCGTGGCACATGGCCCGCTCAATCGCGCAATTGCGGTGGACGGGCGGGAGGCGTCGCCGGTTTACGAGTTTTTCCCTTATCAATCGCGCATTGTATTTGACTCGCCGCAGAGGCTGCACACAATTGCGCTGCGGAACGGCGAAGTCCTGCTGGTGGAACTGAGTTGGACTGATTAAGCAAGGGCAGCCCCAGCGCCCGTGTGGAGTTTCCGAACAGCGGGTGATCCCTCCCGACCTCTCGCTGTAGTTCCTCCAGAAGCCTTTCGGAAGAATGGCGCTTAATCCACGGACTCAGAAGGTCCAATCCGGGTTCCACGGAATTCGAGTATAGGGGGCCGAATCGGCTAGATCCCGGTGTGTGGCGTTACCGGACACCATGCCGCCAAAACCGGGCCGCGCCGGGACCGTTTCCGGTAACCACGTTTTCCGTGCAGTCATAGGAAAGAGTAATTTACGGAAATTAGAACCCCCTCACCTATTCTGCGGACACCTCACCGTCCTTCGTGCATCAGCGCGATGGATTTGTGTACCGCTTCAAGCATCACCTTGCGAAACGCCGGATCATTTCTGCGCTCCCGGTAATACGAGGCGGGCCGCTGCTCGTCCGGTGGAACAAGGTGACCGGCTTCGAGGCGGTTCAACATGCTCAATGCCCAGGGGCCAGCACCTTGGCCCTGATTGTGGGCGCGCACCAACCGCAGACTGATCCGGCGGAAAGGCGTTGGGGAAAACCAGCGGTTCAGGCCGCGCAATCTACGCGCCCACACACCATCATGATCCGTTTCTGGCAGCAGGTCGATGAGAAAATCAATTGCGCGCTCGTTATTGAGCCAGAGTACCTGTTCCAAGTGGAAATAAACTTCCAACAACCCACTTTTCTTCGCCCGAATCAAGCACTCAATAAATACCGGATCGCTGCTCAGCTTCCAAAGTGCACCGGCAATCAGAAGACGTCGGCTTTCATCCTGCTCGTGATCGAACATCATCCGGAGCAAGGGCACAGCTTCCAAATCACCCAACGCCCAGGTGCCGCTAATGATGTGACTGTGGTTGCATTTCAGGTTGCGCCGGATTAACTCGCGGCCCACCGTGACCTCTTCAGGAGTCAAATCATTGACTGATCTCAGTCTTTCGGCGAATGAAACTCTGTTGCTGCCGAACCAGTTCAACAGGAATTGGCGAAAGGCCTGTGAATGCAGTCCATCGACCACGTCCTGCGGGACGTCGTACATGTCGCTTAGCCACATATTTACTTGAGAGCGGTTCACCGGCCTCGAGCCTACGATATGCGAAGGCCAATATTAACTCATTCCGAGTCAGTGGACATAGAGCTTCCGGTATGTGGCGTTATCGGACAAGTACCGCGCCGAACGCGACCGCGCCGGTCCAGTTTTGGTAACCCGGTTTTCCCGCCGGTTCGGTGGATGCAATTCCGTTCTTCCGCATCATTCAAAATTGCTGTTGTATCTGAGACGCGGGCCAAGCCAGTCGATTGCCTCTCGCCAGTACACCTTGCGCGCCGCCACCCATGTGGCTTCACCATGGGCAGAGGGTTCAGGCTCCCAGTTGCGGCTTTCCGCCCAGTAATAGACCCCATCGCGAACGAAGAATGCCGCATCAAGAATGATCGATTCGTGATTTGGCAGAGGCGGGGACACATGCAAACCAACCACCTCCTCGAATCGAAGCTCGATGGCAGACGGGCTGCGATACTGCCGCTGAAATAGCATGAGTGCCGTAGTTCGCCAGTCTACTCGCATGGAGAGGTTCTCTTCGACGTGATGGCCTGTCGCGAGGTGTATCTCACGTAGGCAGGCATCGTGGAAGCCGCCGAATAGCTGCATCAATCCCTCAATCTCCGCTGGGGTTCCGAGACACTGCCACTTAGGTCGTGCATCAAGAGTTTCCACTTGCCAGATCGTAGCAGATAGCGGTTAAAGCGTGCTCGGATTCCTGATATGTGGCTACTGGACAAATGCCGCGCGGGAAACTAGGCGAGAGCCCACTCCACGTCCGCGCTACGCACTTTTGGAACGCTCCTGTAGCGTTCGGGTGACCGTCCGTAGCCTTAACCCTAGCTTCTTTGGGATGGTCCTGTAGGCGGTCCTGACGCCGCTACGCCGCCACCTGCTATCACGGTCAAAGATCCGATGTGGGTGGCGCGGCGGAAGGTTCCGGCCCAAGCGGGCTGTACACGCCCTTGCCCCTGCCCAGCGGCGAAGTCCTGCATGTACCGCTTGCCGACATGGACTAACTCTCACCCCGAAGAAATACCTCCTTCCACCGCCGGAGCGTGCAGCTACGAATCGGGTGTGGAATTGTGCAAATTACGTGTCGAAGATCCTGGATTTCTTTGATCGCTATGCCTGTGAACCTCAGCAGGATCGGATCGGGCTCGTAGCTCCATGCTCTTAGCCTATCGTCGAATGTCCCATCGAGGTATTTGAAAACTTGGTACCTATTGCGAGGAAGCAAGATCGGGACTTCGGGCGTCTCCACCGTGCAGCGAAAAACCGGATGGTACGGTTGACCATGGCCGCCATATGCCAACAATATCTTGTCCCCTGGTTTGATAAGCGACACGTTTGGGATGCGAATTCCCTTTGTGTTGAAAACTGTTCGCACAATAGCGCGCGCCTCCATCACGAATTCCGCCGTTATTGTATTGGATGCTCGTGCCGGTGTGGCGAAATAGACCCAATCGCAAAAAGGAATTTCAGCCCAGGCATCATTCCACATAAGAGGCTTGCCGTTGACCGATATTACTATGGAAAATACGCCTCGTCAGAGGAATCTGTGGGTTACCAATACCCCCAAATGGGCACGGGGAAGCTCAGTTCGCGCATTGGGACGGGGGCAACTGGACGGCGCGAACGTCGCGATTCGGGATACGCTGGATTCCAACGTCGTTCCTACGCTACTAACAAAGCGGGGCCGTGCGCTGGATTGAAAGTTGGTGACGTCAACGTCTTCACTTCGCCACTGGTTGCCGGACGAACTCTCCATTCACGAGCCTGTCGTTATGGGGCCTCTGGAGATTCAACTTTAGCTCAAACGAGAACTCATACAGGCCAAGGTCATCGAAGTGATCGGGCTGGCTACGTTCGCGATTTCCGGGGGTCCACCTCGAAAGCCGTGCTATGCTGCTCGGTGTCGTCAAAAGGTCCCACTCGGTTTTGGCGGTCCGCGTGATCTGGACGTGAGTGGTCGCTTCACCAAGGCTACGCAGGACCGGATTCAGCGGAGCCGTCGCGCCGAGTGATTCGTTTCCAAACCGTAGGAAGTGAATTGCTCCGTTCTCCCGAAATCTGAGAATTACAACGGGAGCCGCCACCGTCGATCCAACCTCCATTTCGATGAATGTTTTTCCGCGCGAGTTAAATGCAGTCACCATGGACTCTCGCTCCCGGATAACACCCAAAGATCTCGCCGGGCTGACGGGCCGATTAAGGCTGAACTCCAGCCATCGGACTTGCTGCGGCAACGGCTCTTCGCACGTCTCTGGCCAATAGGTGAAGAACATGTATGCGATGTTCGCGTAAGATCGCACTGTATCGTTGCCCTCCAGGTACCGACCGCGCCCGTCGGGTCGGAGGTCGCGGCTGGACGCGGGAACCGTGGCGATCATTGCCAGCGCGCCATTCGGCGTTGGGTGATATTCGCAGGGACCGTCCGGCCCCGTGGGAAATCGGAAGAATCTATTCGGTGATTGCGCCAGTAGAAATGAACCGAGTAGCAAACTGGTGAGGGGGACATAACCCCAAAGCCTTCGGGTCAAAGATTTGCTCCTTCTAAGAATGAAACACAAGCTATGTGCAGCCCTTAGCCGCATTTGGCCGTCGGCTCGCCGAATTATACACCAACTGGGAACCTTACTGGTCGAGAAGGACCGGTTCATGAACTTGGAATCAGGTGCACGATCTGTCCAAAGCCGCCGTTTCTGGATGATCTGGAGGCGGTTTATCGTGAGGTTTCGCCTCTACTCGCCTTCGCGCTATGGAACTGACCACCATCCTGTACCGCTGCCATCGTTTCCGGGGTTTCGTCTACGAACAGTCACGCTTCAGTGCCGACAAGAAGAGCATTGAAGTGGTCGTGCGACCACGCAAGGGTTCGACCGCCGTCTGCTCGCGGTGCCATTTGCCGGCGCCAGGATACGACCAACTCGCCGAGCGGCGCTTCGAGTTCATCCCTCTGTGGGGATTCTTCGTCTTCCTGCTGTACGCGATGCGGCGCGTCGATTGCGGCCGCTGCGGTGTGGTCGCTGTCGAAGAAGTTCCCTGGTGTGACGGCAAGCGCACTTTGACCAAGGCATATATGCTCTTCTTAGCCCGTTGGGCGCGTCGGCTGTCATGGAAAGAGACGGCGGAGTCCTTTCGCACCTCCTGGGACAAGGTCTTTGGGCTCTGAGCAGGAATTCGTGCGGAGGGGCATTTTAGGCGGCTTTCCGCATGACGACGAATTCGGTCTTGAGAGCGGCCATACGTTGCGCCTTGAGCAGGAGGTAACGGAGGTTCTTGTAGCCACGGCCCCGGCGCAGAAGTGACTTGATATTCCCGTTCACGGCTTCCACGACTCCTAACGGGATCTTGGTTCGGCAGTAGTTCAAGATGCCTTCCAGGTGATCCAGGATCATCGAGGCGAGTTTTTGGAACGGCCGCAAGCGTTGCCACCGCAATTGATCGATCCAGGTCTGGAGGTAGCGCAGCATCGCTCCCTCGTAGCGGTAGAACCAAAGACGCGCCAGACTTTCCTTGAGCAGGTAAGCTTTGAGCAGCTTGCGGTTCATGGCGAATAGTGTGTTCAGGTCCTGCCGCTTGGCGCCGCTCAGGTTCCACCACCGCGTCAACAGCAGCCAGCGCTTTCCTTTAATCAGCCCACGGTGACGGCCGCCCTTGCGGAAGAACTCTGCCCGGCGCACTTCATCCACGGCCGCATTGGCGTGTTGCAGAACGTGAAATTTGTCATAGACGATCTGGCAGTTGGGGGCATGCTGCTCGATGCTTAGCCGGTAGGGTTTCCACATGTCCACGCAGGCCGCCGTGACCCGCATCCGCTGACCGGCGCTCAGCGCGGCCTGGAAAAACTCGTCCAGCGTTTCCTTCTTCCGTTCCCGCCCAAACCACAGCGGCTCGGCGGTTTCCAAGTTGCATACCACCGTCAGGAATTTCTGCTTCTTCCCCAGGTAGATCTCGTCCACGCCCATCTGCCGCAAGGCCGGCTTCCTCCTCGCTGCCGCCCATCTCTCCAGGTATCTCAGGTCTATGGCGCGAACCGTACTCTGGGACAGCCCGAAACGTCGGGCCACCTGCCGCGCCGGCGCACTCTCACAAGCTTCGCCTACCGCGTCCTCGAACCGTTTACTGAACGGCGCCTTGCTGGGCAGTAGCGGCACCTTCTCGATCTTCACGCCGCATTCCGGGCACTGGATACGATATACCTCGATGTGAACGGTGGTTCGAAATAGACTCCAGGGCAGGTCACGCACCCCACGCTCACGGCTGTCATAAGCCTCAACGAATTTCCGGCCGCAACCGGAGCATTCCAGTTTCCGGTTCCCGCGCTTACGTCGGACCCACAGATCCAGGGTTTTGTTCTTCTCGTCCAGGACGTGCCGGTAGACTCGGTACCCCGGCCATTGGAGGATTCGAGTGAACTCGTTATCGGTAGGCAACCTCCGAGTGTATCCGTAACGCGCATTTCTAAAAAGTGCCGATAACCGGCACTCTCCACGAATTCCTGCTCAGAGCCGGTCTTTGATTCGGTCGAGCACATCGTCACCTGGGGACTGGAGCGCCGCACGCTGGGCCAGATCGACGCGATTGGCGTTGATGAAATTCAATACGCCAAGGGCCACAAGTATCTGACGCTGGTCTATCAAATCGATATCGGCGTCACCCGTCTGCTCTGGGTGGGCAAGGAACGGACGATCGAGTCTTTCCAGGGATTCTTTACCGCCATGGGCCAGGAGGTCATTTCCAAGATCTGCTTCGTCTGCTCCGACATGTGGGAACCGTACCTGAAGCTCATCCGCGAAAAATGCTCCGAAGCTCTGAATATCCTCGACCGCTTTCACATCGTCTCCAATATGAACAAGGCGCTCGACAAGGTTCGCGCCGAGGAAACCGGCCGCATGAAACGCGAGGGCCGCGACCCAATCCTCAAGAAATCCCGCTGGCTGCTGCTCAAACGCCGTGAGAATCTCCAGGACGAACAGCATCTCCGGCTCCGAGATCTGCTCCGTTACAACCTCAAGACCGTCCGCGCCTATCTTCTCAAGGAAGCTTTCCAGCAGCTCTGGGACTACAACTCACCGGCTTGGGCCGGCAAGTTCCTCGACGAGTGGTGCCGCCAAACCATGCGATCGCGCATCGACCCCATGAAGAAAATCGCCCGCTCCCTACGTATGCACCGCGAACTCATCCTGAATTATTTCCGCGCTCAAAAACTGCTCTCCAGCGGCGTCGTCGAAGGTCTGAACAACAAGGCCAAAGTCACGATGAGAAAATCCTACGGTTTTCGGACCTATCGCGTCCTGGAACTCGCGCTCTATCATTCGCTTGGCAAGCTCCCCGAACCGGAGGCTACCCACGATTTTTTCTGACGAATCGAAAATACTAAGAAGACAGCGTTCGCTGACCCCGTAGGAAACCACAGCGAAGGCCGCACGCTCGCTGTTCGGTCGGCCCAGGAAGGCAGCGCGGGCCGGTTCTGCGCCCATCATGCCCATCTCAGCCATCAGGGCCACAACATGGGCCGGTCTGCGATTCGCGCCGGTAGCAGGCGAAAACTCGCGATCTAAGCCCGCCGAGCAGGGGCCGCCGGGTCGGTTTCCGGTAACGCCGTCTTTACACCGTTGACCTGCTGCTTCAGGGGCGAGCGACTGGATCCGCTTGAACTCTGCGAACCAACTTCAGTTCGGAGCCGGTCCACTCGTAGAAGTAGGAACCACAATTCTTGTCCTCGGGGCAGCCCCGAACAACCAGGAGCCTGCTATCAAGCCGGTAGTCCAGAGGCTTAAACCTGTCCTGGTTCGTCGCGAACTTCCCCTCGTAAATCTGGACTGGCGTTCCCCAGCCGAGTATTCCGAACGGTGCCGGGTAGATCCGGCCATCCTTGGCGTCCACCACCGCAATGGACACGCATCCCGAACCGCAACCCCACTCTGCGACGGTCAGGTGACCGGCAAAATTCGGACCTTTGGCAGAACCTTCCCCAATTTTTGTACGAAACAGGCGGTCACCGGATCGGACCAGCTTCGGCAACGCTGGCTTGCCAGAGAATGTCTCCTTGGCGGGGTAATTCTCGAATAGTGGATAACTTTCTTTGGGACTTTGGGCCACGGCTCGCAGAATAAGGACAGACGCGAGTGTGAACCGCGCTGCGGGGTACACGATTTTCATCATACGACGGCCACTTCCCGGATATGTGGCGTTAGCTTCCATTACCCGGCCATCGCAGGCCGGACTTGGTCAACTTTCCGATATCCCCTTTTACGCAATTATCGAAAACGCCTCCGCCCCCCGAGGCTCGACAACGAAGGCACAGCGATCCCTCCCGCCAGGGGCTAACAGATTTTCAGGTATGGTATACTGAAATCGAGCCGAGGTGTGCGCGCAGGCCTCCGCGTGCGAATCACCCTATCTCCCATCCCAACGAGCGGGGTTTGAACTTTGCGTGTAGACGTGTGCCAGTTTGCCGGACCACTCCACAGCGCGGGCGGGTATTCCCCTCAATTTGGGTTCGTTTCGTCATTTTTCAATTCCCAGCCATCCACCCGGCCCGCCCGGTCGGGAGACGATCTCCTCGAAAAAGCCGCCACGATATCGTCTCCCAAACCGCGACCGTCCTTCTATTCGCCACAATCCAGAACAGTTAGACTTGCAGGTTCGATGCAGCCCGTCTCTCATGGAGATCGTCTCCCGTCGCCTTCCGTGGATGGCACCCGGTATTCCCCTCAATTTGGGTTGGTTTCGTCGTTTCTCAATTGCCCGCCATTCACCCGGCCCGCCCGGTCGGGAGACGATATCCTCGAAAAACCCGCTTCGATATCGTCTCCCAAACCGCGGCCGTCCTTCTATTCGCTACAATCCAGAACATTTAGCCTTGCAGATTCGATGCAGCCCATCTCTCATAGAGATCGTCTCCCATCCTCTACCGCCCGCGGCTTCACTCGGAACTCCGCTCTCGCCTCCCCCGCCAGCACGTTCGTCGAGGTCCCCCGGTATTCCCCTCAATTTGGGTTCGTTCCGCGATTTTTCGATTCTCGACCGCATTGTTATACTGCGGACAGCTTGCAAAACCGGCCACGCACAGCCGCCGCGGTCCATCCGCCGCCGCCCCCCAAAGCGCCTGATTTCGGCCTCGCGTCCCACCCCTGGCGCATGCGTGCGGCCCTCTTTGCCATTGCCCTGATTGCCTACCTGAATTCCTTCTCCCTCGACCTGGCCTTCGACGGCCGGCGCATGGTCCGCGACGATCCCCGCATTCGCGCCGTCTCCGCCGCCAATCTCCGGCTGATCCTCAAGAAGGACTACTGGTATCCCGCCAATTCCGACCGCCTCTACCGCCCCCTCACCACCGCATCTTATTTATTGAATTACTCCATCCTGGGCAATGCCGATCGCGCGCCCGGGTACCACGTCCTCAATTTCCTCCTCCACGCCGTGAATGTGTGGCTGGTCTTTGCCCTCGGGCAGCACCTCTTCAACCGCGCGGGCCCTGCCTTTTTCGCGGCGGCCTTGTGGGCCGTCCACCCTATCGGCACCGAAGTGGTCACCAACATCGCCGGCCGCGCCGACCTCTTGGCGACCACCGCACTGCTCGGCGGACTCCTCGTTTACATACGCATGGACGCCCTCCCCGCGGCGCGCCGCCAGAACGCGTTCCTCGACTTATTCGCGATCGCGCTGGCCGGCATGTTCGCCAAGGAGACCGGGGTCCTGCTGGTGGGCCTGATGCTGCTGTGGGACCTGACTTTCGGTCTGACCTCCGATCGCGCCGCCATACGGACCCGGTTGCCCGCATACGCTGCCGCCATCGCTCCCCTGCCGATCTTCCTGATGGCGCGCTACCTGATCTTCAGTAAGGCGCCCTGGACCACTATCCCGTTCGTCGACAATCCGCTGGTGGGCGCGGGCTTCTGGACCGGCCGCTTCACCGCGATCAAAATCCTCGGCCTGGATTTGAAGCTGCTGTTTTGGCCCGCCGGCCTCACCTTCGATCGTTCGTACAACCAAATCCCGCTCGCCGGCCCTTCCGACCCGTGGGCCTGGGTCTCGCTCACGATCATCGCCGCGCTACTCACTCTCGCGATCGTCCGTTACCGCCGCGACCCGCTGCTCTTCTGGGCCGCCGGATTCCTCGGCATCGCGCTCCTCCCCACCGCCAACCTGCTGATCCTGATCGGCTCCATCATGGCCGAGCGCTTCCTGTATCTTCCGGCGATCGGCTTTGCGATCGCCATCACCGCGCTGGTTTACCGGTTCGCGGGCGACCGGGTCGCAGCCGGCATCCTCGTCTGCGCGATCGTGATCTGCACAGCCCTTACCCTGATGCGCAACCCGGCGTGGCAGGACGATTATTCCCTGGCGGTCGCGGGCGTCCAGGCGGCCCCCCGCAGTTTCCGCGCCCATCGGTTGCTGGCCGGCATGCTGCACCGGCGCGATCCCGTCCACAATCTGGACGCCGCCATCCACGAAGAAGAGGTTGCCTGGTCCATCCTGCAGACTGCGCCCGTCGATGGCATCGACCAGCAGTGTCCGATCGCCCTCGGCTTCTATTACCGTCTCAAAGGTGACGCCAGCGGCGGTCCTGGTTCACCGGAGGGCCGCGCCTGGTATGAAAAATCGGTGGCGATTCTGGAGCGCGGCATGCAATCCTCTCGCCTCATGCAGCAGGAGTTCGACGACGCGCAGGCCGCTCACGGCAGGCCGCTCGGCCCGCGCGGCGGCTTTGAGGGCCTGTACATCAATCTGGGCCGGACGCAGGCCACGCTTGGCCGTCATGAGGATGCCATCACGAACCTCCGGTATGCGCGCGACGTCAATCCGGACGACGTCGCCATTTACGACGGTCTGGCGACCATCTATGCCGCGCAGGGTAATCTGGCCGCGGCGGCCATCGTGCTGAATCAGAAGGCAGCGGTGTTTGGATTCAGTCCCGCCACCCTCACCTCGCTGCGCAACATCTATGGACGTCTTCCCGGAGGCGACTGCGCCGTCGTGCAGGATGCTGCCGGCTCGCGCCTGAATCCCGCCTGTCCGCGGGTAAAAAGCGATCTGTGCCAGGCGTGGTCTGAGCTCGCGCAGGTCTTCAACACCGCGCGTCAACCCGAGCGCGCCTCGGCTTTAGGGGCGCTGGCGCAGCAGAACGGCTGCCCGGCCGCTTTGGCCGCCCGGTGACCCCATGTTATAAGGGAGATGGACATCTGGAATCTTTGTGGTTTCCCTGTCATCCGGCAATTCTCCGGACTCCTCCAGGAGCAAAAACATCATGGAACAAACGGCAGACATCGCGTTGATCGGCCTGGCAGTCATGGGCCAGAATCTGATTCTCAATATGAGCGACCACGGCTTTACCGTGGTGGCGTACAACCGCACGGTATCCAAGGTCGATGAGTTTCTGAACGAAGCCGCCAAAGGTCACCAGAACGTGATCGGCGCGCACTCCATCGAAGAGATGTGCTCGCTGCTCAAGCGGCCCCGTAAGATCATGCTGATGGTCAAGGCGGGCAAAGCGGTGGACGATTTTATCGAACTGCTGCTGCCGCACCTCGAGCCGGGCGACCTGATCATCGACGGCGGCAACTCCTACTTCCCGGATACCGTCCGGCGCACCAAATACCTGGAGAGCAAAGGACTGCTGTATGTCGGTACCGGCGTTTCGGGCGGCGAAGAGGGCGCGCGCTTCGGGCCGTCCATGATGCCCGGAGGCAGCCCGCCGGCATGGCCGCTGGTCAAGGGAATCTTCCAGTCGATCTGCGCCAAAACTCCGGCTGGCGAGCCCTGCTGCGAATGGATGGGCTCCGATGGGGCCGGCCATTACGTGAAGATGGTGCACAACGGCATCGAGTACGGCGACATGCAGCTCATCTGCGAGGCCTATCAGTTGATGAAGGGCGGACTCGGCATGTCCAACCAGGAGATGCACGAGGCCTTCGCCGCCTGGATGAAGGGTGAGCTCAACAGCTATCTGATCGAAATCACCCGAGACATCCTCGCCTACAAGGACGAGAACGGCGACTACGTCGTCGACAAAATTCTTGATACCGCCGGCCAGAAGGGCACCGGCAAATGGACCAGCGTCAATTCACTGGATCTCGGAATGCCCGTCACCTTGATCGGTGAGGCCGTGTACGCGCGCTGTCTCAGTGCGATGAAAGATGCGCGCGTCGAAGCATCCAAGCTCCTCGAGGGACCCAAGGCAACCATCGAAGGCGACCGCGCCGCGGCCGTGGAAGACATCCGGCAGGCGTTGCTGGCCTCGAAGGTCGTCTCGTACGCGCAGGGCTTCATGCTCCTGAGCGAGGCCGCCAAAGAGTATCACTGGGATTTGAACTACGGCGCGATCTCCAATGTGTGGCGCGAAGGCTGCATCATCCGTTCCGTCTTCCTGGGCGACATCAAGAAGGCTTTCGACAACAACCCGAAGCTCAGCAACCTGCTGCTCGATCCTTACTTCACGGGAGTGATCCAGCGCTGCCAGCCGTCCTGGCGGCGAGTAGTGGCGCATGCAGTTACCGCCGGCGTGCCGATCCCGGCGTTCACCACCGCCCTGGCGTTTTATGACGGCTACCGCAGCGAGCGGCTCCCGGCGAATCTGCTGCAGGCGCAACGCGACTATTTCGGCGCCCACACTTACGAGCGCATCGATCAACCGCGCGGCAAATTCTTCCACACCAATTGGACCGGAAAGGGCGGCACCGTGTCCGCCGGAACTTACACTGTATAGGAGCATATAGCGTACATGAGCACTGGCCTGAACATTCGTAAAGACGGCGCCCTGGATTTCGTTTCCCTGGGCGCCCTGGTCCACCGGCTGGACCCCGGCATCATTCCCTTCCGCAAGGCCACCGAGTGTAAGATCCACGTCAGCGGCGGCGAGTTCAACTGTGCCGCGAACCTGTCGGACTGCTTCGGTTTGCACACCGGGATCGTAACCGCGATCGTCGACTATCCGATCGGCGATCTGATAGCCGAGCGGGTCCGCGCCATGGGTGTGCGGCCCTTTTACAAGCGGTTCCAGCACAACGGCGTGAACGGTCCGAACATGGCGACCGTGTACAGTGACCAGGGTCTCGGCGTGCGCGGGCCGGTGGTTTTCTACAACCGGTGCAATGAAGCCGCGGCGCAATTGAAGCCCGGCGATTTCGATTGGAAATCGATCTTCGCGGGCGGCGTCCGCTGGTTCCATAGCGGCGGCATTTTCGCGGCGCTTTCGGAGACCACCGCTGAAGTCATCATCGAAGGTATGGAGGCCGCCAAGGCCGCGGGGGCGATCGTTTCATTCGACCTGAACTATCGCGCCAAACTCTGGGCGATTTCCGGAGGCGAAAGCCGCGCGGTGGCCGTGCTCGATCGCATCGTGAAGAACGTCGACGTGCTGGTGGGCAATGAAGAGGATCTGCAAAAAGGACTCGGAATCCCCGGCATGGATGTCAGTAAGGAATCCAAGCTGGACCCCAGCGCCTTCTTCGGCATGATCGACCAGGTCACCAAGAAGCACCCGCAGGTCAAGATCGTGGCGACCACGCTGCGTGAAGTCCATTCCACCAACCACCACGGTTGGAGCGCGGTGGCTTGGATCAACGGGAAGACTTACAACGCACCGACCGCCCGGTTGGATGTGCACGACCGCGTCGGCGGCGGCGATGGCTTCGCTTCCGGCTTCTTCTATGGTCTGCTCAGCGGCGAGTCTCCCGAAGAGTCGGTCAAGCTTGGCTGGGCACACGGAGCTCTGTTGACGACGTTCCCCGGCGATACTACGATGGCCTCTGTCGATCAGGTGCGCGCTTTCGCCAAGGGCGGCTCGGCGCGGATTCAACGCTAATGGACGTCGCGGCGGTCGCCTCAAAGATCCGTCTTCTGCTGATGGACGTGGACGGAGTCATGACCAACGGCCGGCTCTATAACGTGCCCGATGGCCAGGGCAACATGGCGGAGACCAAGGGCTTCGATTCCCAGGATGGGATCGGCCTGCAATGGTTGAACTGGAAGGGCATTAAGACCGGCGTCATCAGCGGCCGCCTCTCGCCTGCGACGGCGGAGCGAGCCCGCCAGTGCAAGATGGCGTATGTTTACCAGGGCCACATCGAGAAGATCCCGATTCTGGAGGAGATCCTGGCCGACGCCAAAGTCGAGCCGAGCGAAGTAGCTTACATCGGCGACGACTTCACCGACATCGTAATTATGCATCGCGTCGGGCTGGCGATCGCCACGGCGAATGCGCGTCCCGAGGTGAAGAAGGAAGCGCATTACGTCACGGCCGTTCCCGGCGGCGAAGGCGCCGTTCGCGAGATTGTGGAGCTCCTGCTCAAGGCCCAGGGCCGTTGGCACGAAATCCTGAAGCACTACGAGATATCCGAGCCGTGACCAAAGGGAGCGGTCCTACTGCCGGCTCATGTACTTCTCGTAAAGCCGGGTCTGTTTGTTGGCGAGCGATACTTCCTTGCCCTTGATGAACAGATGTTTCACCTGGGTCTGAATCTCGAGCGGGTCGCCGTCGGTCACAATCAGATCGGCCACTTTGCCTTTGTCGATCGAACCGAGTTTGTCGCCCTGGCCCCAGATCTGAGCGGGGTTGATGGTCACGGCCTTTAACGCTTCTTCATAAGGAAGCCCGAACGCGACGGCCGTAGCCGCCTGGTACGGAATGTTGCGAATGAACTCGTTGTTGAAGGTGCCGAAGGCGAACTTCACGCCGGCTTTGTAAGCCTCCAGCGGCAGCGTGAATGCTTCGTCATAGGAATCGTCTTCGCTATCGGGAAGAGCCAGGACGCGGCCGAGAATCACTGGCACGTTCTTAGCTTTGACTTCCGCCGCGACCTTCGCCAGCTCGCGAGGCTGCAACAGAACGATCTTGATGTTCTGCTTCTCCGCGAAGACCAGCGCGTCGTGAATGCAACTGGCGCGGCTGGCCGAGACGGCCACCGGCAGCTTGCCTTCGAGCACCGGAATCATCGCCTCGAATTTCAGGTCGCGCGTGAAACCGGGAAGGTTCGCGATGCGGGCCTTTTGATAGCGGCGCGCGTTGTCGAAGAACTCGGTGAGCTTGGCGACCTGCTGTTCGTAGTTGCGCTTCTGCTGCGTGAACCCGCCGGCCGGTGTGATCCCGAAGGCTTCGAGAATGCTGCTGTCGGGTGCGCCGCCGCCCCGTCCGCCGCGGTTGCCGAGGGTCGGAAAGATCAGGTGCATCGCCGTCGAGCGATTGATTTCCATCTCCTCCCAAGTCCAGCCATCCGTGTGAATCAGGGCCGCCTGGCCGGAGACAAACTGACGGTCGCCGCCGCCGAAGCGTCCGCCGCCGCCACCGCCGCCCGAGGCCGGAAAGGTCATCGCGCTGGTGATGCCGTTGACGCGGACGACGCCGAAATGCTCGCTCTCCGGATTGACCGCGACCAGCGCGCGGAGCTGCGGCATGAACTCGCCAAGCTCGCCGGTGTCTACCGTCACGCGCTCGGCCGGGACCTCGGAGAGCCCGAGCTCGGTGGCCGAGTCGATCATCCCGGGATACACGCGGAGGCCCTTGCCCTCCAGAACCTTTACTCCCTTGGCAGGGACGATCTTGACTCCGATTTCGGCCACCTTGCCGTCTTGAATCAGCAGCGAGACGCCCTTCTGCGGCGCGCTCGTGATCGGATACACGTCGACGTTGCGGATCAACAAGGTGTCATCGGCGGCGAAAGATGCGGTGGCGAAAGCCGCCGCCAGCACAATTCCGGTTAGTCTCACTGGCCCCTCCCGCCGCGGCCGGCTGCCGGTCTCGGCTGGTTCTGTTTTTCCTTCTCGATGAGCTTCTGTTTCTCCGCCTGCTTGCCGCTGCGGCCGCTCACTTCCTTGTCGCGATCGAAGTAGACCGTCCCGTCGATCAGGACCTTCTGCACCTTGGCATAGTCGGAGAGCGGGAACTTGTCGTAGATCACGAGGTCGGCGTCTTTGCCCACATCGATCGATCCGACGCGGTTGTCGATGCCCAGTTGCTTGGCCGGGTTCAGAGTCACCATGGCGAGCGCTTCGGTTTCGCTCATGCCGCCGTACTTCATGGCCTTGCCGGCCTCGCTGTTGAGGTGGCGCATCAGTTCGGCGTCGTCGCTGTTGAGGCTGACGATCACGCCCTTCTTCGCCATGATGGCGGCGTTGTACGGAATCGCGTCGAAGGCCTCCACTTTGTAAGACCACCAGTCGCTGAAGGTGGACGCGCCAGCTCCGTGCGCGGCGATCTCCTTCGCCACTTTGTAGCCCTCCAACACGTGTTGCAGGGTGCGGATCTTGAAGCCGTAGTCGTCCGCCACGCGCAGCAGCATCAGGATCTCGTCGGCGCGATAGCAGTGCGAATGAACGAACCGCTTGCCTTCCAGCACCTCCTTGAGGGCTTCGAGCTTCAGGTCCGTCCGCGGCGGAATGGGATGCTCGCCGCGCCCGGTCTTGGCGGCGTAATCGTCCCACTGCGCCTTGTAAGCCTTGGCCTCGTTGAACGCCTCGCGAATGGTATCTTCCACGCCCATGCGAGTTGCCGGATAGCGGGCCTGCACCGTGGGAGCCGCGCCGCGCCCGCCGCCCTGCGGGTTGCCGGCGCGCTTGGGATTCTCGCCCAGCGCGAACTTGATGCCGGGAGTTGCCCCTTCGAAGATCATGGTCTGGGCATCTTTGCCCCACCGCATTTTGATGGGGAGCGTTTTGCCGCCGATCGCGTTGGCCGAACCGTGCAGGATATTCGCCGTGGTGACGCCGCCGGCCAGCGCGCGGTAGATCGCGATGTCCTCGGGGTTCAACACGTCTCTGATGTCGACCATCGAAGACACGGAGACGCTGCCTTCATTGATGCCGCCATCGGCCGCAATGTGCGAGTGGCAATCGATGATTCCCGGGATCACAAACTGGTTGGTGCCATCGATGACGGTGGCGCCTTGCGGGACCATCACCTTCTCGCCAACCTCGGCGATCTTGCCATCCTTCACGACGATGGAGCCTTTGAGGGTGCCCCGCGTGACGGTCATGATGGTGGCGTTCTGAATGATGATGATCTGCGCGCCAAGCGGCGCCACCGTCATCAACGCGGCGAGTAGGATTCTCTTCATCGGTTTGCTCCCGGATCGTCGGTAACTGGGCCGCGGCCGCCGCCCGGGGCTGCGGTATCGGCGGCGGGCGTGTATTTCCGGCCGTCCACGAAGATCAGTTCAACCTTGGTGCGGTCGTCGAAGATATCGCCGCGAGTCACTACCAGGTTCGCGATCTTGCCTTTGTCGATGCTGCCGATCCGGTCGGCGACGCCGTAAATCTCGGCGGGCGAGAGGGTGAGCGCGCGGACGGCGTCCTCGCGCGAGAGGCCGGCATCCAGCGCCTTCTTCACGGCGCGTTGAAAGTCGCGCGGCGCTTCCACGCCGTCGGAGTACAGCGCGAACTTGACTCCTGCCTTCGCCAGCACGGCCGGCGCAGAGGCGGCCTTGTCGCGAGTCTCCAGCGTGCGGAAACTATCGGTATCGTCGGGATCGGCGTCGCGCGATTTCTCGGGCCAGCGCAGGCTCAAGAGGACCGTGGCGCCGGCTTTCTTCAACAGCTCGGCGGCTTCGGGACGGTACGTCTCGCGGCCTCCGTAGAGAATGGTGGGCTGCTTCAATTCCGCGGCGAATCGCAGCATGCGATCGATCTCGACCAGCCGGTTCGCGGGCAGTAAGATGCGCTTCGAATCGATGACGCCTTCCAGGGCGCGGTCATACTCCGGCCGCTGCATGCCGCGCGGATCCTTCTGGTAGGCGGCCTTGACGAGTTGATAGTGCGCCGCGTCCAGATAGATCTGGCGGACATAAGCTATGTAACCCATCAGGGCGCTGGGGAAACCGCCGCCTCCACCGCCCCCGCCGCCGCGCGTCAGCGAGATGTATTGGCCCAGCGAGGGCACCAGCACCATTTCGCCCGCCTTCTCGCCGGACATCAAATCGACCAGCGATCCCTGGCCGGCAAAGATCCCGCGCGTCGGGAAAGTCGCGGCCGTTGTGATTCCGGCGCCGCGTACCGTTTCGATGCGACGATCCGTGGCCTGCAACTCGTCGGCGGCAATCACCCAACTGGTTGTCGAGGGGCGATCCTGAGGGCCCATGGCGCGGGGCGCGGTAATGGTCACCTGAATCGCGGGCGCCGCGGTAGTGGTGGCGCCGCGGCCTCCACGGCCGGTTGTAGCGGCCGCGGCCGGGGAGGCGCCAGGCATTCCAACGGTGCTGAGGGAATCGATCAATCCGGGGTAAACGGTGAGGCCTTCACCTTCGACCACCCAGGCGTCCGCGGGGACCGCGATATTCTCGCCGACCGCTTCAATCAAGCCGTTGCGCAGGATGACCGTGCCCTTGGCGATAGCCGGGCCACTGACCTTGACGATTTTGGCATTGCGGATCGCTACCGCTGTAGGAGCTTCAGCGAAAGCGTAGGCGCACAAAAGGAGCAGCGCGATAACTGGTTTCTTCATAATGCGATTGAGGTATTATAACCCCACGTCGCACGGTGAAGACGGCGTCGAAGCGATGATTGGCTGCGCGTTAACCTATGCCGGCCTATCGACGCTTCATCATGTGCTGTAAGGCGAGCGAGAGCGCCAAGCCGCCTACCGCCTGCATCACGCCGGGATGTTGCGAATAAAAGCTGCTGACCTTGTCCACGATCGACGGGTCCCTCTTTTCGGCTTGCGCGGCGATCTCCTTCACTTGCTCCGGAGAAATCTGCGTGGTGTCCGGCGGTGAAACGGCGCCGCGGTTCAGTAAGCCGCCAAGACTGCCTAACCCGGACAGGGCCCCCGCGCCGCCGAGCGAATCCAGAAGCCGGTTCAACAACCCCGCTCGTTGATTGGGATCGGAATGACCAAATAACCGGCTCACCATGTCCGCGAAGGGAGGTGTCTGGTCGGACCGGAACATCTCTGAAATTCCGCCGGCAACCACCTCCGGCGGGGCCGCGCGGGTGACCTGCTGAAAATCATGATGCGGGTTTTCGGGCGCCGCTGCTGCCCCTCCGCCTTGGCCGCTATAGCGTTGCACAATATCTGACACTGCGTTTATCCAATCCATATGTCCCCTCCGGAATGACACGTTGCCGCCGTGCCAGACGCGCGGCCGCTCCAGAATTCTGTGCAATCACCGGTCCAGAGCCGATCCTTTGAAGGACGAATTTCCCAGGGAAGGAAGAACCGGCGGGAAGTCCGCGACATTTAACACAATCGAAGCGAGCGCGGAATCCACCTTCAGCCGCGGCCCACACCATATGCATCCAGGACGTCGCGCAGCGTCACGATGCCCTCTAACTTGTGCACATCGGCACGACTCACCACCGGCAGGATTTCGAACTGATTCGTGCCCATCCGCTCAAGGGCCAGATCCAGGCCCTGGTCGGGATGAACATGCGGAAACACCAGGGCATCCACTAAGTCACCAAGCTTCTTATCCGCGCTTTCGGCCAGTTCGCGCTCCAGCCGCGAGAGGTTGATCACACCAACTATGCCGCGCCGATCCGTCACAAGCCACGTGCGGAACTCACTCGATCTTACCCGCTCCAAGGCAGCCCGAACCGTCATCTCGGCAGGCAGGGACTGACTGGTGAACTGCATGACTCTTCCTACCTGTCGCCGGCCGTTTCGCTGGCGCGACTCCGCTGTCGGAAGGTGTATTCCGTCCTGTACTGCCAGCGCTTCATAGATGGGCTGACGCTGCAATCGTGACGCTATGAAAAGGCTCACCAGATTGGCAATCATGAGCGGAACGATCACCGCGTAGTCCTGCGTCATCTCGAAAATCATCAACACCGAGGTCATGGGAGCCCGGACAATGCCCGCAAAAATTGCGCCCATTCCGACCAGCGCGTAGGCCCCCGGCGTGGCGGTGTAGGCCGGGAGCAAACGGTGCGCCACGGTCCCGATGGAGCCTCCCAACATGGCGCCGACGAACAGTGAGGGGCCGAAGATACCGCCGGCATTGCCGGAGGCATAACTGGTCGTAACTGCGAAAAGCTTCATGATCACCAGCAGCAGCATCAACCGGAATGCCATCCTACCGTTCAAAGCTTCTCCGACGAACCCATAACCTACGCCAGGAAGTTGCGGCACAAACAAGCCCATCAGTCCGACGAGCAACCCGCCCACCACGGGTTGGCACCAGACGGTGTTCTGCGGGAAGCGCAGGAAGCGCGCCCGCATGCCTAACAGGAGCCTGGTGAAAGCCACCGAAAGTAAGCCGCCAGCCACGCCGAGTACGGCATACACGGCAAATTCCAGCGGATGGACGAGCTGATATTGCGGAACCTTGAATAACGGCTGGTTCCCGAGGAGCATGCGCAGCACTATCCATGAAGTGGCGGAGGCCAGCACCACCGCGCCCATCACGGGAGCGTGGAGGTCACCCATGATCTCCTCGAGCGAAAATAGAACCGCTGCCAGCGGGGTATTGAACGCGGCTGCAATGGCGGCCGCCGATCCCACCGGAATCAGCTTCTTTACCTGCTCGGTGCGCAGTCCGAGAAGGCGCCCGATAACGGAGGCAATGCCGGCGCCAACCTGAACCGACGGCCCCTCGCGTCCCAGCGGGATTCCACTGGCGAGCGTTGCCGACGTGCAAAAGAACTTCCCAAGCACGGTCCGCAATGTGATACGCCCTTCACGCGCGAAGAGGGCGGCCTTGGTCTGCGGCACGCCACTGCCGCGGGCATTTGGAAAATAGCGGTATAACAAGTAGCCGATGCCAAGCGAGCCCACGACCGGGACCAGCAGACTGCGCCAACGCGCGCCGCCCACTGGATACAGGCGCATCCCCAGACGTTCTGTCAGGAGGATAAATGCGACGACAGCCGAGCCAGTCAAAGCGCCGATCACCAGCGCAACGACCAGAAAGACCTGATCTTCCCGTTGCCGCAGCTGTGCCACGCGATCAGAGAGCCAGGTCCTCCATCGACTCCCGCTCGTCGTCTGGATGCTTTCAGTCATCCGTGGGCAAAGGGTCCCATCACGAGGATACCTCACCAGATATTTTGGAAGCTGGAAGGGAAGTGCGGCGCCGCTCGTAAAGCGTAGAAGGGGTGTCCAAAGGAGACGCGCACGTGGCCTGGCAATTCTGATACGGCTGGCGCCGCCCCGCCGTCTTTGGCCGACCTGCACATGACCGCGCTACACTGCAAAAGCAAGGCTCGTCGATCGTACTATTGTGCGACTCAGGTAGAACTGATGTGAATCCATACGAGTTCGCAGCAACGTTGTTCGGGGTTGCGCTTGCTGCTGGATTTCTAGGCTCTTTGACGGGATTAGGTGGCGGCGTCGTCATCACTCCAACCCTCTCGCTGCTGCTGGGCGTAGACCTGCGATACGCCATCGGCGCGAGCCTTATATCCGTGATTGCTACCTCTTCGGGCGCCGCTTCGGCATATGTCCGGGAAGGCTACTCCAATGTGCGGATCGGAATGTTCCTGGAAATCGCGACAACTGCGGGCGCGATTTGTGGCGCCCTGCTCGCGCCCCGGCTGCCAGTCCCAGCGTTGGCGACCGTATTTGGAGTTGTTTTACTGTACTCCGCTTACTTGTCCAGCCGGAGCGAGCCAGCAGGGCACGTCACGTCTTCGGACGATTCGTTAGCCAAGCGACTGCGGCTAGATTCCAGCTACCCGACTGCGCTGGGATTAACGCCATATCGCGTGCTCCATGTCAAAAGCGGCTTCGGTTTGATGTTCGGCGCCGGGATCATTTCCGGCTTGCTGGGCATTGGATCGGGCGCTCTGAAGGTCCTTGCGATGGACCAGGTGATGCGAATACCTTTCAAAGTATCGACGACCACGAGCAATTTCATGATCGGTGTTACAGCCGCCGCGAGCGCCGGTGTGTATCTGAACCGCGGCTATGTCGACCCGTCGCTGGCAGCGCCCATCATGCTCGGCGTTTTGGCCGGCTCCTTTATGGGCGCCAGAATGCTGGCGGGGGCAAAGACCCGGATCTTGCGCCTGGTATTTGCTTTGGTGGTCGCCGCACTTGCGCTGGAGATGATCTACAGCGGATTGACGGGGAGGCTTTGAGCAATGCTTTGGACTGACGAACGCCTCGATCGGGCAATCGGTAACCTCTTGCGCGCCGGCGTCAGCATCTCCGCGGTGGTGGTTCTTGCGGCCAGTATTGCCTATTTCGCGAATCATGCGAGATCAGGTGCAAGTTACGGTACGTTCCACAGTGAGCCGCAAGGATTGCGCACGGTATCCGGCATAGTCAGCGGCGCGCTGTCATGGGATGCGGCGAGTTGGATACAACTAGGCCTACTACTCCTGATCGCAACGCCAATAGCGAGGGTTGTGTTTTCGGTGTTTGCGTTTGCGGCTCAGCGCGACTGGATCTACGTGGGGATTACGCTGCTGGTTCTCGCGATTCTTCTGTATAGCCTTTCGGGAGGCGGAGGATAAACCTGCTGACGTGAACCGCTTTCGTGTCCAAAAGCGCCTTAGGGCGATTCAGGCCCGACCATCATCTAACTTTCCGAGGTTTCTTTGGTTACACCATTGAAATCGGGGTAGTGTGTTCGACGAGGTCTGATCGCCTCCGATGAATGCCTGCGCATCGACGCCGGGCTGGATGGGTTCAAGGACGGCGATGATGCCTGCATCGCCGATGCGGACCAAAGGGCGGAGTGCGGCAATCATCGAGAGCGACTTCGGCGAACGGGCTGGGAGCTTGGCTGAAATGACCGGCGGCTGTACTAATGTAAGATTGCCTCATGGGCAAACGGCGAACCAAGATGAGAGAACTGCACGGGCGCTAGGAGCACTTCGATGGCAGGCCCGATCGATCCCTCGTCACGTCCGGGTGTGGTGACCGCAAACCAGTCGGGTGCGGCCCCACTAACGGTTTTCGCGGCCCCCGCTACAGGCGACGAGTTCAATACGCTTGGAGAACGCCTGGTGCCCAAAGCCTGCTTCAAAGTAGAGGACCTGCTGTTCGAGTTTGGATCCTCTTTCATCCGGCCGGAACTCGAGTATCCCGAACGCGTGCGTAAAAACGAACGCAGTATCGGCGCTGGTTTTCTTTCGCCCCGCCGGATATTCGTATCAAATGGCGAATGATGATTTCAGCAGCGTCTTCAATCCGGACCACGATGACAGTTCCGGTTTCAATTTTTTCAAGATCTGGCGATTTCTGATGGCGCCGGTGTGTGATCGTGTTTCCACGGCCCCTACTCCAGCGGCGGGGACTCCAGCCCGCACCGTCCACGGGAGCGGCTTCTTCGATCATATGGACGCCAATGGCAATGCACCCGCGGCAATGGAGCGTTCTCTCAAACAGGCTGATAAACCGGTGGTCCTGCTCTGTCCAGTTGTCAACGGCTCCGACTATGGTACGGCCATCACAGCACAGCTTGCGGAGATGTCTCGCGTTGCGCTGGCGTGCCTGCACTCAATGGGTATGCTTATGAGAGATGACGCCAACAAAGTGGCATTTAGCAAACTGAAGCGGCTGGGTGTCGCCGGCTTCAGTTTTGGCGGCAGCGCTATGTGGACAGCACTCAAAAACGCAGTCACCGCCGCCAACCAGAAGGGAGGCCCGCCAAACCGGATCCAGGAGATCTACGTCTTCGACGCAAACGGATGGCGCGCCAAGCAGAGCGATCCCTCAGACATCCTGATGACGGCAAGCCAGACAGGCGATTTGCGTCTCCGAGTGGTGGCGGTGACCAGCCAGCACGGCAACCTGGCATCCTTTCCGAATTCGAGCAAGCTGAAGGCGTCGGCTCATCCTGATTTTACGAAGAACCCGGATGTATTTGACCTCGCGAAGACCACTAAGCCGGGCGGCAATCCCAACATCAACGAATGGTATCTCCATTTCACGAAGGTTCAATTCGACAAACTCGGGGCGAAATGGTTTACGAAAATAGGCGCCGGCGGAGGAATTCCCGACGAAGGTACATGGGATCGAGGCGCGCGTCATCAGTTTGCCGTTTTCGGGGGAGAGGACGTGAAAGTGGGTGAGACATTTTTCTGCCGGTTTCTAAAGGATTCGGGGTTTTGAAGATGGGGCTTGGCTGCGGGTCGCTGTCCGGAAATTCGAAAATTGCGACGCGGAGGCACGCCCGGAGGCAGGCGCAGATGTCTTCACGGGTATGTTGGGCGCGAATCCGGCAGTGCAAAGCGACGTTCTGTATGTCCCGCGCAGCCACTTTCGGGTCGCGAAGTAGCCGGTAAGTCGCCACTGCCAGAAGGCAGGCGGACAGCGGCGCAAATCCGGTCCTAGTGGCGTTATCGGACGGCAAATGGTTGTTCGGTGCTATGCTTTCTCCATGAGCCGCGACACCCAGGCCCTGCTCGAGGCTTTTGAGCACCTCCCTGCAGAAGAGAAGCGCGCCTTCACCGAGGAGGTCCTCCGCCGCTCCCTGCCCTTCGACTCCGGCCCGCTCGCCGACGAGGCGATCGGCGCCGCCTCCGACAGCCTGTGGCAATCGCTCGACGAAGAAGATGGCGACTCCGCAGCGCGGTGAAGTCTGGCTGATCGACTTCGGTCAGGCCGGCAAGACCCGCCCCGCGCTGATCGTCAGCGTCACATTCGGCGACGAGGATCGCGCTTTGATCACCGTCGTTCCGCACACCACGACGCTGCGCGATTCGCCGTTTGAGATCGCAGCTCGGGCGCCATTCCTGAAGCCGGGAGCCTTTCTTGTCCAGGGCGTCACAACGTTTCCGACTGTGCGCGCACTGCACCGTCTTGGGTCGTTGCCAGCGGACGGCTTCGACCGGGTGTTTCAAGGGCTGTTGCGTTGGCTCGGCCATTTTGGGGAGCACTAACGGATGGCACTTCTCGGGGAAGATAGCGATAAACTCGAAGTTGCCAGTTTCAATTTGGGAAATCTCTCGCTCCAAATCCTGGATTAGCGACGATTCGCTGATGCCCGACGTTTTCATGGTCGTATTGGATTTTTGGTTCATTCTACATACACAAGGATGTCGCCCCTTGTCCTTTCTGTTAGATAATTTGTGGCCGGAATCACGGCGCTGCGAGTTACTCGTCGAAGGCGATCAATCGGCCGGAAATGATCAGGCCTGCCCAGAGCAGCAGAGAGAGCATTGCGGCAAGTTTCGCTTGCTGCGTGACGTTCTCGTCGAGCTTTGCGGTGTTCCGATAAACGCCCGCGCGGAAGACCACCGCATGGACGCCTACCAGTGCAAAGAGCGCCATTTTGACCCAGAACGCGGGACTGCGATACAACTTGATCGGCTCGGCCCAGGCTAGCAGTAAGCCGCTGATGACTACTACCCAGAAGCCGAGGTGCTTCCAGGGGCGGAACTGCTGCACCAGGTCCGATACGGTGCGGCGTTGCATGGCGAGGCCGAGCAGACGCAGATCGGTGATCAGCAGCATTCCGCCGAACAGCGCGATGCCCAGCAGGTGGACGCCGCCGATGATGGGGTAGGGTAACGCGCCTTCCCGGATGGCGGTACTGAGCTCGGTGCTCTCTATCGATTCGAGAATGGCAGGGATGGGCATATGGGCACTGGCCTTCCTTACACAAACGCGATCATTCGACCGCCCGCGACGACCGCGGTCCACAAGAGGAGAGACAGCGCGCCCGCGAGTTTCGCGGCAATCGGCGAGACGTCAGGACGAACCGCCCAGCGATGCACGGTGAAGTGAAACAGCAGGGCCACCATCAGGCAGTTCATCTTGAATTGAAACGACGGGTTGACATGATAGACGGGCGCGTCCGCGGAGAACATCAGCGGGCCGGTGATCAGCATCACGAGAAAGCCAGTGAGGGTCCAGCGGTGCAGATCGGTAGCGAGATCCTGCGCGGTGTGGCGGCGCATTCCGAGGCCGAGGAGCCGCAGGTCCACAATGGCGATGGTCCCGATGGAGAGAGCGAAGCCGACGAAGTGGATACTCTCCACGACCGGGAACGCCCATTCGGGACCGTTCATGACTTTAGCCCAGGGACTATTCGGCAGCCATTCGAAGAAAGCTTGAGCGGACATACGCGCGGCCTCCGTGATGAGACAGTTTAGCGCGTCCCGGACCGCGTCAGGCGTTTGCGAAGCTCGGCGGTGGCTGCACGATGACAGTGCAGGCAAAGGGTCCGCATGTTGGACAGGTCGCATTCGCCGCCGCCCTCGGCGACCGGCACGATGTGGTCGGCGTCCCAGAGGTGCCGGCGGCCGCCCCAATCTTTTTCAAATTGCCGGCGCGACTGCCAGTCGAGCTTGCGTTTGTCTTTGCGCAGCGCTTCGGTATCCACGCCGCAGGCAGCGCAAATGCCGTGATCGCGCAGGAAGACCTGCTCGCGCAGATAGCCGGGATCGGTGCGCAGTTTCCATTCGTGGACGCACGCGGCGCTGCAGAACGTGAACCGGCGGGCCGGAACCTCGCTGCCACACCACCGGCAGGGGCCACGCTTGCGCTTGACCCAACCGCCGGGCTTGGCACGAAGGGTGCTCACACGCGGAGTTCGTACCCCAGTTCCTGCATGCCGCCGATGATGCGCGCGCGGATTTCGCCGATCTCTTCCGAGGCGAGAGTGCGCTCGGGCGACCCGACCGTCAGGCGGAACGACACGCTCTTGCGGCCCTCCGGCAGGGGCGGGCCCGAATATTCGCGCAGGAACTCGATCGATTCGAGCAGGGGGCCGGCGAAGGATGCCACGCTGGTTTCGAGTTGACCGGCGTGCTCGCGCAGGCCGGCGATGACGGAGAGGTCGAAGGCGCTCGAAGGATAGCGGCGAATCGGCGTGTACCGGACTTCTTCACCGCTCAATTTGCGGACCACGCGAAGGTCCACGTCTAGCACGGCGGCGCGGCCGGTCTCCACCAGGGATGGATGCAGCTCGAACATGCGTCCCACCCGTTCGCCCTTCCACAGAATGTCGGCGGTGCGAGCCGGATGCTCATAAGGGGCGGACTCGGCGGGGCAGGCCCGCGCTTCGGGCATCAGGCAAAGCGCGGCTCGCTTGATCTCGAAGAGTCCGGCCGCTCCGTCACCCTGCCGATCGTAAATCGCGGCGACGAGGTGCGGCGCTTCGTCCGGCAAGCCTTCATACGTTTTGTGGATCTCCAGCCCGATTTCGAAAAGGCGGAAACTTTCGGTGTGCTTGGCGTTCTCCGTGAGATTCTTCCAGATACCCGGCAGCAGCGAATTGCGGAGCAGCGCCTGGTCCGAGGCGATGGGATTGGTCACACGCACGTGCGCGGCGGGGTCCCAGCCGAAGACGCGCACGGACTCCTCGCTGAGGAACGAATAATTGTAGACCTCGTTGAAGCCCAGGTCGACCAGAACATTGCGGATCTCGTGCTGGAACTTCCGCTCCGGGTTTCCGGGCGGAACATCGGCGGGAACCAGAGGCGCTTGCGGGGTGATGGAATCGTAGCCCACCATGCGGCCGACTTCTTCGACGAGGTCGTCCTTGATGGAGATGTCCTTGGTCGCGCGCCAGGAGGGCACGGAGACGGAGAGGGCGCCATTGTGCGGCCCGGCGACGCCGAACTGCAGGCGCGACAGGATATCCTTCACCTCGGCCGCATCGATGGACTTGCCGAGTTTGCGCGACAGCCAGTCCAAGGGGAGCTCGATGGGCGGGGGCGGGGTCATTTCGCGTTTTTCGTCCGCGACTCCGCCCACCGTGCGGAGGCCTGGCGACAGCACCTGCAGAAGCTCCATGGCGCGCGCGATGCCGCGCACGGTGTTGGCGGGGTCCTGCGCTTTTTCGAACCGCATGGAGGCATCCGTCCGCAGCCGGATGGCGGAGGATGTTTTGCGAATCGAGGAGGCCTGGAAATTGGCGCTCTCCAGCACGACGCGCCGGGTCTTCTCGCTGATCGAGCTGTCCATGCCGCCGATCACGCCGGCCAGCGCGATAGCGCCGCCCGCATCGGCAATCACCAGGTTCGAAGGATCCAGCGTGTAGGACTCGCCGTTCAGGGCGTGGAAATGCTCGCCGGGCTTGGCCGGTCGGATGAAAATAGTGTCGCCCTTCAACAGGTCGGCATCGAAAGCGTGCATCGGCTGGGCGAGTTCCGCCATCACGTAATTCGTCATGTCGACGATGTTGTTGATGGGGTTCAGTCCCACGGCCGTCAGCCTGGCTTGCAGCCACAGCGGAGAGGGGCCGACGGTGACGTTCTCAAATACCTGCGCGCTATATCGCGGGCAGAGACTCAGATCCTCGATGCGCACCTGGATGGCGCCGGCGGCCGAGGGCAGCAGGTCCAGCCGCGCGGGATCGGTCAAACCGAGATTGAGGATTGCGGCGACTTCGCGCGCCATCCCGTGATGGCCCCAAAGATCGGGCCGATGGGTGATGGACTTGTTGTCGATCTCGATGATGCTGTCGGATACGCAGCCGGCGACCGGCGCGCCGACCTGCGAGTCGAGCTCGATGATGCCGGAATGGTCGCGATTGATCCCGAGTTCCGCGCCGCTGGCGAGCATGCCATCGCTCTCGACGCCGTGGATGACCTTGCGGCCGATGGGGACATATGCGGTGATGACGCCCGGTTTGCAATTGGAGGCGCCGCAGACTACCGTCTTAGATCCGTATCGCCCGGCGTCCACTACGGCCTTCACGTTGTGGCTGCCTTCGATGGGGTCTACGGTCTGGACACGCGCGGCACAGGCGCGCTCCAGCAGCTCGCCGACGATTTCGATGCCTTCGCACTCCGCCGTCTTCATGGTGATGAGACGTTCCAGGGGGCCGGGCGCTGCCTCCAGGCCGGGCACGAATTCGCGAATCCAGTGATATGAGAACTTCATCGGCGTTTATCTGTGTTCATCCGCGGCCAAGCTAAAACTGTTCCAGGAACCGGAGATCGCCGCCTTGCAATTGGCGGATGTCGTCGATCTGGTAGCGCATCATTACCAGACGGGTGAGACCTAACCCGAAGGCGAAGCCTCCCCACTGTTCGGGGTCGATTCCACTCATCCGCAGTACGTTGGGATTCACCAAGCCGCAGGGTAGGAGCTCTACCCAGCCGCTTTGTTTGCAGACTGCGCAACCGGGGCCGCCGCAGATCAGGCATTGAATGTCGAGCTCGAAGCCCGGCTCGACAAACGGAAAATATCCGGGACGCAGGCGCACGGTCACTTCGCGTTTGAAGATGGCGGTGAGCAGGGTCTTCATGAAATACAGCAGGTGGGCCACGGAGACGTCACGATCCACCATCATGCCTTCGAGCTGATAAAAGGTGTGCTCGTGAGACGCATCCACGCTCTCGTTGCGGAACACGCGGCCCGGCGCGATCATGCGCAGCGGCGGGCCCAGGCGCTCCATCCCGCGGACCTGTACGGGCGATGTGTGCGTGCGCAGCAGGTTGCCGCCATCCAGCCAAAAGGTGTCCTGCATATCGCGCGCGGGATGGTCCGGCGGAATATTCAGGGCGTCGAAATTGTGATACTCGGTCTCTACTTCCGGACCGTCCAACACGGCGAAGCCGAGGGAGACGAACAGCTCTTCCAATTCCCGCTGGATCCGCGTGATGGGATGCAGATGACCGCGGCGCGGGCCCTTCGGCGGCAGCGTGAGGTCCAGCCATTCGGCATCCAGGCGAGCGCGCAAAGCGGCTTCGGTGAACTCCTGTTTCTTGGCGTCGAGCGCAGCTTCCAGTTTTTGTTTGGCGCCGTTGAGCAGTTTGCCGATACGCGACCGCTCGTCCGGCGACAGTTTGCCCATCTCCTTACTGAACTGGGTGAGCCCGCCCTTGCGGCCGAGCGATTCCACGCGCACCGCCTCCAACTCCTCCGCGGTCTGCGAGGATGCGATGCGGGCGAGGGAACGGGACTCCAGTTCCTGTATCGATTGATCGAGCATGGGGTGGAAACTTCATTGTAACGGAGTGCAGCGATGTTGACACTCATCCGGCGGGTCCATATGATGCGATGGATGTCCCGCTGGTTGAAGAAGCTCCACATGTATTTCGGGCTGCTGAACTTCAGCATCCTGCTGGTGTTCGGGATCGCCGGCCTGACGGCCACGGTTCACACGCACGCCTCGCCGCGCGCCACTCCCGTGATCACGACGTTCGACTTCCGGCCGCCGGCGAATATTGGGGACTACGAGGCCGCCATCGCGGCTTTCGAATTCCTCAAGCTGCCGATGGCCACGGCGCCGATGGTGAATGGAGTGAGGCGCGACGCCGCCAACAATGTGTTTTTCGCGGTTTACACTCCGAACGGCGCGCGGGTTGTGACCCTGCTCGAAAAGGAAGGAAAGGTGCAGCTGGATACGCGGCGAGAGAGCATCTGGCACTTCTTCGACAATCTGCACGGGACCACCGTCAACAACCGGGAGACGGACCTGCGCATTCGTCTGTGGACCTGGTACAACGAGTTCGCGATCTGGTCGCTGATCTTCATGTCGGCGACGGGCGTGTACCTGTGGCTGGCGTCGCGGCCGCGATACCGCTGGGCGCAGGTGTCGTTCGCGGCGGGCAGCGGAATCTTCGTCCTGCTGTACGCAATCTCGAGGTGAATATGTACCGCCTGCTGCGAGAAACACATCTGCTGCTCGGTCTCTTCTGCTGCTTCTTTCTGCTGATGTACGGCGTCCTTTCCAGCACATTGGGATCCTAAGCTTAGAATTCCACGTGGACAAGTTGTCGC
>JADMIO010826319.1_pt1 | contig 96147 bp, 74 predicted proteins | sample 8958161 | NCBI WGS metagenome assembly JADMIO01 (sample SAMN16585339, study PRJNA669376) | soil metagenome | isolation source: Crop rotation soil | place: USA: Cullars Rotation, Alabama | collected 2011
CGCGACAACTTGTCCACGTGGAATTCTAAGCTTAGGATCCCAATGTGCTGGAAAGAGCTGTCCCTCATATTCCAGCACTTCACGACTGTGAGCGAAGTAGATGGAAGGAAGCGCTATTTTTTCGCGGCGGATATAGTTCCAGATATCCAGCTCTGTCCAGTTGCTGATAGGGAAGGCGCGTACATTTTCTCCTTTATGTATTTTGCCGTTGTAGGTATTCCACAGCTCGGGGCGTTGCAGCTTCGGGTCCCACTGTCCAAACTCATCCCGTACGGAAAAGATGCGTTCCTTGGCGCGTGCTTTTTCCTCGTCGCGGCGCGCACCGCCAATGCAGGCGTCAAAGCCGAACTCCTCGATGGTATCCAGCAGGGTAAAGGTTTGCAGCGCATTGCGGCTGGCGAACTTTCCCCTGGGCTCAGTAAGTGAACGGGCCTTGATGGTATCTTCCACCTTGCGCACAATCAGCTTCTCGCCGATACTGCTGGCCAGGTCATCGCGAAATTGCAATGCTTCGGGAAAATTATGTCCCGTATCGATATGCACCAGCGGGAAAGGGAACCGGCCGGGCCGGAATGCCTTCAGGGCCAGGTGCACCAGCGTAATAGAGTCTTTGCCGCCCGAAAAAAGCAGGGCAGGCCTTTCAAACTGTCCCGCTACTTCGCGCAGGATATGAATGGCTTCTGATTCTAACTGCTCCAGGTAATCTAATTGGTACTCGCTCATGGTCTATCTTTCTTTATATTCTTTTAAATCATTTCTTTTTCAGCTACAAGCCTCAGGCTACAAGCTGTAAGGCGTTTGCTTCGACAGAGGGCTTGAAGCCTGCAGCTAATTGCTTGCGGCCTTTTCCTCATGTACATGCAGCCCGCACTCTTTCTTGCTCGCATCTTCCCACCACCATCTTCCCGCGCGGAAATCTTCGCCGGGGCGGATGGCCCTGGTGCAGGGCGCGCAGCCGATGCTCACAAAACCTTTATCATGCAGCGGGTTGTAGGGCACCTGGTTTTCACGGATATGCTGCCTTACTTCTTCGGTTGTCCAGTGAAGTAAGGGATGATATTTGATAAGCTGGTTGCTTTCATCCCATTCTATGATGGGAAGATCTTTCCTGTCCGGCGAATGCTCCGCGCGCAGGCCTGTTATCCAGACGGCATTGCCCGCCAGCGCTCTTTTGAGCGGCTCCACCTTGCGGATATGGCAGCATTGCTTGCGGTTGTCTACCGATTCATAAAATGAATTGGGTCCTTTGCCGGCCACAAATGCTTCCAGCGCCGCATGCTGCGGGTAATATGCTTTGATATGGGTATTGTAACGTTCGTTGGTGCTGTTCCATACCGAATACGTTTCGGCAAACAGCCTGCCGGTATCCAGCGTAAAGATGCTTACGGGTAGATGATGTGCTAATATTTCATGGGCTATCACCTGGTCTTCAAAACTAAAGCTCGACGAAAAAGTAACCCGCCCCGGGAACTGCTGTACCAGTGCGCTGATGGCATCGGGTATGTTTAGTCCACTAATAAGGTGGGTTATTCGGGATAAGTCTTGTTCTGCTGTATTGTTCATGTTAACCGTATATAATTTTGTCAGTAAGAAAGAAAAGGGAAATACGATGAGATAACAACGGGATGATGGCCGTATTGTTTAGCAACAACAACAGCAACACTTGGAAGTGATACACGTGCGGTAGATCGATATGGATGTAATTCGTTGCATGGCAGAAAAGTAATAGTCTATCTCGTTGATAGAACAAAGGTAATAAACTCTGCCAATTACCCAAAAAAATCTACCACCTCGGTAGACTGATATTCCTTTGCCAACGTTTGTTAGTCTGGGGTTTGATATATTTATTAGCTTTACCGCCTAAATCTGGTTCATGTCCGCATCCGTTTTGTTAATAGACGACGAAGAAAAGCTCCGCAGCCTCCTCAAACGCATCATACAGCTGGAAGGCTATACCGTGAGCGAGGCCCCGACCCTTAAAGCCGGGTTAAAATTGCTTGAGACAGCGCCTATTGACATCGTGCTATGCGATGTAAAGCTGCCCGACGGCAGCGGGGTGGATTTTGTAAAGGAAGCAAAGCCACGCTTTCCCCAGGTAGAGATAATCCTGTTAACGGCCTACGGCAATATCCCTGATGGCGTACAGGCCATGAAAAACGGAGCCTTCGATTATATTACCAAGGGCGACGACAACGATAAAATCGTTCCCCTGCTCAGCAAGGCATTTGAAAAAGTGCAGCTGACAAGACGTATCGAACAGCTGGAGCAGCAGGTGGGCAAACGCTATGGTTTTGAACAGGTTCTGGGCCAGTCGGACATCATACAGGAAGCTATCGCCCTGGCCCGGAAAGTGGCTCCTACCAATGCCACCGTGCTGCTGCTGGGCGAAACAGGCACCGGCAAGGAGGTATTTGCGCAGGCCATCCACAATGGCAGCCGCCGCGTGGGCAAGCCCTTTATGGCGCTCAACTGTAGCGCCTTCAGCAAGGAGCTGCTGGAAAGCGAGCTGTTTGGCCATAAGGCCGGCGCCTTTACCGGGGCTGTCAAAGACAAACGGGGGTTGATAGAAGAAGCCGGTACCGGCACCCTCTTCCTGGACGAGATAGGCGAAATGCCCGCCGACCTGCAGGCCAAGCTGCTGAGGGTCTTGGAAACCAATGAGTTCATCAAGGTGGGCGATACCCGGCCCACCCGGGTGGATATTCGCATTATTGCCGCCACCAACCGCGATTTACAGCAGGAAGTGATGGAAGGCCGGTTCCGCGAAGACCTGTTTTACCGCCTGAATGTATTTACCATCTCCCTGCCCGCCCTGCGCGACCGCAAAAAGGACATCCCCCAGCTGGCCGCCCATTTCCTGAAGCTGTTTGCCCAAAAGATCAATACCACCGTACAGCGCATGAACAAGGATTTTCTCGACCACCTGCAGCAGCATAGCTGGAAAGGGAATATCCGGGAGCTTAAAAATGTCATGGAAAGAGCGGTAATCCTGGCCGATGGTCCCGAGCTGACCGCCGACAACCTCCCGCTCGAGCTGCAGGTACAGCTGCCGCCGCAGCAAAATGCGCTGTCCGCCTTTGATCTTGCCAGCGTGGAAAAGCTGCACATACAGCGGGTGCTCAACCATACCAAAGGCAATAAAACCGAAGCCGCCCGCCTGCTCAATATCGGCCTTACCACCCTGTACCGTAAAATAGAAGAATACAGGCTGTCGGAACCGGTGTAGGTATGCCATAGCTTGATAACCTGCTAAAAACTCATCAACGATTTACAACTATGGCATACCTTTGCAGCAACGCCCGCCTTGCCATCGCATCTTTAACCACTCTTTTATGAACTTTATGGAACTGATTGGTTTGTCGGCCGCCATTTTAACGACAACCGCTTTCTTCCCGCAGGTCATCAAAACCATCCGGACAAAATCCACTACCGACCTGTCCCTACCCATGTATACCCTCATGTTTACCGGCACCGTTTGCTGGCTGGTGTATGGCATGTACAAGCACGATATTCCATTGATGCTGGCCAACGGCATTTCTTCCCTGGCGTCCTTTATCATCTTTTATTATAAGCTCCGCGAGCTCAGCCTTTCCCGTAAAAACAAAGACTAGCCTTCCATTTTGAAAATCCACCCTTTCAAAAAGGGGTTGTCTGCCCGCACCGCTCCAGGACGACTGTAAAGGCAATTATATTGTAAACGATTGCGCGTCAATCTCTTCCCTGCCCGTTATTGCTGCCATGCCACAACAGGCACATCGTTTGGCATCTCCTGTCCAAACAAAAGAATCATCATCATGCTTACAGTCATTCTCATACTCGCCGGCCTCGCAGGCTTCGCGCTGTTTTTTAAATCCATTGACTTTTTTGAAAAAATATAAACCATGACATTCTTATTCATTATCGCCATCCTGGTTTTTGGCTACTTGTGTTACGTGCTCGTAAAACCGGAGAACTTTTAAAATCATTTAAAGAAACAATAAGATGAACAGCGAAATACTGGGTGTTGTAGCCATGTATGGTATACTGGTGCTGCTGGCGATTCCCCTCGGGCGCTATATCGGCAAAGCATATGAAGGAGAAAAAACATGGCTGGACGCCGTACTAAACCCCCTCGACAAATTATTTTATAAGCTTGGCGGTATCAAGGCCGACAGGGAAATGAGCTGGAAGCAGCACCTGCTGGCCCTGCTCACCATTAACATGGTGTGGTTTTTATTTTCCATGCTGGTGCTGATGAATATGAGCTGGCTGCCGCTCAATCCAGATGGCAATCCTTCCATGAGCGCCGACCTGGCTTTCAATACCACCGTAAGCTTTGTATCCAATACCAACCTGCAGCACTATTCCGGCGAAACAGGTGTTTCTTACCTGGGCCAGCTTACGCTGATGCTGTTCCAGTTTATCAGCGCCGGTGCGGGCATGGCGGCCTGCGCCATGGTGTTCAGGGCCATGAAAGAAAAGACCACTGATAAGCTGGGCAATTTCTATGCTTATTTTGTGAAGTCCTGCACCCGGGTATTATTGCCCTTGTCAATTGTAGTGGCGGTGCTGTTGCTCATCAACGGAACGCCCATGACCTTTAAAGGCAAAGATCAATATATCTCCTTACAGGGCGATACGGTCAATGTATCGCGTGGCCCCGCGGCCGCTATGGTAGCCATCAAGCAGATAGGCACCAATGGCGGTGGTTTCTTTGGCGCCAATTCGGCCCAGCCTTTTGAGAACCCCAATTACTTTACCAATATAGTGGAAAACGTAAGCATCGTGCTCATCCCCATGGCGCTGGTGTTTACCCTTGGCTATATGCTTAAAAGGAAAAGGCTGGCTTGGATGGTATTTGGCGTCATGACGCTGGGGTTCCTGCTTTTCCTGGTCCCTTCCATTTATTATGAAATGAAGGGCAATCCCGCTATCGCCCATATGGGCATACAGCAAAACCTGGGTAGCATGGAAGGGAAGGAAGTACGTTTTGGCCCCGCCGCCTCTGCTTTCTGGGGGATAACCACCACCGTTACCTCCAATGGTTCCGTCAATGCCATGCACGACAGCTTTACGCCGCTCACCGGCATGTTTGCCATGCTGGGCATGATGGTGAACAGCTTTTACGGTGGGGTAGGGGTAGGCTTTCTCAACTTCTATATTTATATCATCATCGCCGTATTCATTTCAGGATTGATGGTGGGCCGCACGCCCGAATTCCTGGGTAAGAAGATCGAGGCCAAGGAAATGAAGATAGCCACCATCATCGCCCTGCTGCATACCGTGCTTATCCTGGCGTTTACCGCGCTGTCCTCGCATCTTTATGCGCATGACCCCAAGACTTATGCAGGCTGGCTCAATAACCCCGGCTATCATGGTTTTTCGGAAATGCTGTACGAGTACACGTCCTCTTCGGCCAATAACGGCTCGGGCTTTGAAGGGCTGGGCGACGGTGTTCCTTTCTGGAATATCACCTGCGGTATCGTCATGCTCCTGTCCAGGTTCCTGCCCATCATCGGCCCCGTGGCCATTGCAGGCATACTGGCAAAAAAGAAATATGTGCCCGAAAGCGCCGGTACGCTCAAAACGGATACCTCCACCTTTGGTATCATGGTCTTTGCCGTGATAGCCATTGTAGTGGCGCTGAGCTTTTTTCCTGCCCTGGCGCTGGGACCGATAGCCGAGTTTTTTGGAATGAAGTAAAACAAGGTATGCCATAGCCCAGGCAGCGGGCTAAAATGCAACAGCGACCGGCAGCTATGGCATACCTGGACAACGAACAAAGAAAAAAACGAATCATGTCAAGCAATAAAAGAAGCAATAAGCTATTTGAACCGGCCCTGGTAAAGGAAGCCCTCAGGGAATCCTTTATCAAGCTAAACCCCGCTAAGCTGGTGCGCAACCCCGTGATGTTTACCGTGGAGATTGGTACCGCCATCATGCTCATCGTATGCATCTGGGTACTGACCGGCGAGAAAACACAGGGAAGCTTTATGTACAATTTCCTGGTCTTTCTCATCCTTTTCTTTACCGTGCTCTTTGCCAATTTTGCCGAAGCCATTGCCGAGGCAAGGGGCAAGGCCCAGGCCGACAGCCTGCGCAAAACACGGGAAGACACGCCTGCCAAAAAGGTATTCCCGGTAGGGGAAATATATATAGGTGAAGTAAAGGTAGTGCCCTCTTCACAGCTTAAAAAAGGCGATGTGTTTATCTGCGAGGCTGGCGATACCATACCCATGGATGGTGAAATCATTGAAGGCCTTGCCACCATCGACGAATCGGCCATCACGGGCGAAAGCGCCCCGGTGATACGCGAAGCGGGTGGCGATAAATCGTCTGTCACCGGCGGCACCAAAGTGCTGAGCGATCATATCAAGGTAAAAGTCACCACCGCTCCCGGCGAAAGCTTTCTCGATAAAATGATCGCACTGGTGGAAGGCGCTTCCCGGCAGAAAACGCCCAATGAGATAGCCCTTACCATCCTGCTGGCAGGCTTTACCATCATCTTCGTGATTGTATGCGTAACGCTCAAGCCTTTTGGCGACTATGCCAATACGCCCATTACCATCGCCGCATTTATTTCCCTGTTTGTATGTCTTATACCCACCACCATCGGCGGCCTGCTCAGCGCCATCGGTATCGCCGGTATGGACCGCGCCCTGCGCGCCAACGTCATTACCAAAAGCGGTAAGGCAGTAGAGACAGCCGGTGATTTGGATACATTATTACTCGATAAAACCGGTACCATTACCATCGGCAACCGTAAGGCCACTCATTTTTGGCCGGTCCATGCGGTGAACAACCAGGACTTTATCGAAGCCTGTGTGCTGGCATCACTGGCGGATGATACGCCCGAAGGCAAATCGATTGTCGAGCTGGCGCAGGTAAACGGTACAAGAGCGCCCATGCTCCAAAGGGAAAACGAAATAAAGTTTATCGGCTTTACCGCCGAGACCCGCAGCAGCGGTATCGACCTGCCCGATGGCCGCCGTGTTCGCAAAGGCGCTTCCGATGCCATTCGCAACCTGGCGCAGAAAGCAGGCAATGGCTTCCCGGTGGAAGCGGATCAGAAAGTAAAAGAGATTGCCGGCAATGGCGGCACCCCGCTGGTGGTGAGCATGAATGAAACGGTGATAGGTGTTATTGAGCTGCAGGACATCATAAAGCCCGGTATCCAGGAACGTTTTGAGCGCCTGCGCAAGATGGGCGTTAAAACGGTCATGGTGACCGGCGATAACCCCCTTACGGCTAAGTTCATTGCCGAAAAAGCCGGTGTAGACGATTATATCGCCGAAGCAAAGCCCGAAGACAAAATGCACTATATCCGCAAGGAGCAGCAGGGCGGTAAGCTGGTGGCCATGATGGGCGACGGCACCAATGACGCACCTGCGCTGGCGCAGGCCGATGTAGGCGTGGCCATGAACAGCGGCACACAGGCCGCCAAAGAGGCCGGCAACATGGTGGACCTGGACAATGATCCTACCAAGCTGATAGAAATCGTGGAGATAGGCAAGCAATTGCTTATGACAAGGGGTACGCTTACCACGTTTTCTATTGCCAATGATGTGGCCAAGTATTTCGCCATCGTGCCCGCCTTGTTTATCGTGTCCATTCCCGGCCTGCAGTCGCTCAATATCATGAACCTGCACAGCCCGGAAAGCGCTATCCTGTCGGCGGTCATTTTCAACGCTATCATTATCCCCCTGCTCATACCGCTGGCCCTGCGCGGCGTGGCCTACAAGCCGCTGGGCGCAAGCGCCCTGCTGAGAAGGAATTTGCTGATATATGGATTGGGCGGGGTCATTATACCGTTTATCGGCATCAAATTAATTGACCTGCTGGTATCCGTTTGGTTTTAACTTATAAAATAAGCATTGTATGAAACAACATATTATTCCCGCGCTGCGCCTCACCCTGGTATGCATCGTTTTCTTCAGCGTCATTTACCCGGTCTTTATCTGGGGCATTGCCCAGGCGGCTCCTGCTAAAGGTGAAGGCGAAACCGTGACCGTAAATGGTAAGGTGGTAGGCTATGCCCTGGAAGGGCAAAGCTTTACCAATGACAAGTATTTCTGGAGCCGCCCCTCCGCGGTAGGCTATAATGCCGCCGGCAGCGCCGGTAGCAATAAAGGGCCTTCCAACCCCGATTATCTCAAAGACGTGCAGTCACGCATCGATACGTTTTTAGTACACAATCCCGGTGTCAAAAAGGAAGAGATTCCCTCCGAGCTGGTCACGGCTTCCGGTGGCGGCCTGGACCCCGATGTATCGCCGGCGGGCGCACTGGTGCAGGTAAAACGCATAGCGGCGGTGCGTAAAACAAGCGCGGAAAAGCTACAGCAGCTGGTAGCGCAGCATACAAAAAAGCCTTTGCTTGGCCTGCTGGGTACCGAAAGGGTCAATGTACTGGAATTAAATATCGCCCTTGATGATCTTAAATGATAAATCATCCTGTTGTTCAGAAAGTAGCAATCCGTGCTGAGGTTAACATGCTGCGGGCCGCGTGGGCGGGCGCAGCATATTTGGTTCTGGTAAACTTGTGTAGGTTTGTACAACGAATGGGTAATACATAAATATTATTTATGCCCGAACAGGAAAAACAGGCAGCGCATTTTTTAGATCTCATCCGTAAGTCGCGCCGCGGTAAGTTTAAAATCTATATCGGCATGAGCGCCGGCGTAGGTAAGACCTTCCGCATGCTGCAGGAGGCCAGGACCCTCCTGCGCAATGGCGTGGATGTCAAGATAGGCTATATCGAAACGCACAACCGGAAGGAAACGCATGAGCTGCTGGACGGCCTGCCCGTTATCCCGAGAAGAAAATTATTTTACAAAGGCAAGGAGCTGGAAGAGCTGGACGTACAGGCCGTGCTGAACCTGCACCCGGAAATAGTGATTGTGGATGAGCTAGCCCATACCAATATAGAAGGAAGCAAAAACGAAAAACGCTGGCAGGACGTCATGGATATACTGGATGCCGGTATCAATGTCATCAGCGCCGTTAATATACAGCATATTGAAAGCCTCAACGAAGAGGTAAAAAGCATTACCGGCATAGACGTGGCGGAACGCATCCCCGACAGCGTGCTGCAGCAGGCGGATGAGGTAGTGAATATCGACCTGACGGCCGATGAACTGGTGGTGCGCCTGAAGGAGGGTAAGATATATGCGCCCGATAAGGTAGCCACCGCCCTGAAAAATTTCTTCCAGTCGGAGAAGATCCTGCAGCTGCGCGAGCTGGCGCTGAAGGAAGTGGCCAGCCAGGTGGAGAGAAAGATAGAAACCGAGCTGCCGCGCAATGCGCAGCTACGCCCCGAGCGATTTATGGCCTGCATCAGCAGCAACCATGAAACGGCGCGGATGGTCATCCGCAAAACGGCCCGCCTGGCCTCGTATTACCATTCCAAATGGTTTGTGCTCTATGTACAAACGCCCCGGGAGGACGGCGATAAGATAGGCCTCGCGGCCCAGCGCCACCTCATCAACAATTTTAAGCTGGCCACCGAATCGGGCGCCGAGCTCATTCGTGTAAAACACCCTAATATTGCAAGGGGGATTATTGAAACGGCCGAGCAGCGGGAAATAACCACCATCTGCATCGGCAAGCCGCACCTTAACCTGCTGAACGTTATCCTCAATACCGCCCTGTTTAACCAATTGCTCACCAAACTATCGGCCGCGTCTATCGATATTGTAATTCTGTCATGATATGGGAATGCGATTAAAAACAAAATTATCACTGGGACTGGGATTCCTGTTCGTGGTCATCCTGTCTTTCGGCGTCATCAGCCTCTGGTATATCAACCGGCTGAGCAATGATGCGGAGAACGTGCTGACCAATAACCATGAATCGCTGGTATATGTCAATAACATGTTCAAGGCCCTTGAAATGATTCCCATCCGTAAGGACGCCCTGCAGCTTTTTGACGATAACCTGAAAAAACAGGAAGCCAATATCACCGAGATAGGGGAGACCGACGCCACGCAGGAGCTGCGGAAAAACTTCAACGAGCTGCGCGTCAATACCGCCGATCCTTCCAACTACCCGGAGATACGCCAGTCGCTTATCCGCATACAGGACATCAATGAAATGGCCATTCTCCGCAAGAATGCGGTGGCCGAAAAAACGGCCGGTAATGCCAAGCTATGGCTCACCATCATCTTTACCGTGCTGACCCTCGTATCGTTTTCGTTTATCTTCAACCTGCCGGGTGTTATTGCCGGCCCCATCCGCTCCCTGGCTGAGGGCATCGACGAGATAGCCAATAAAAACTATGGCAAACGTATTTTCGTGAAGCAGGAAGACGAATTTGGCGACCTGGCCCATGCATTTAATACCATGGCCGAAAAGCTGGACGGCTACGAGCACAGCTCCATTGCCGAGCTGCAGTTTGAAAAAAGCCGTATTGAGACTATCATCAACCAGATGCGCGATGGTATTATAGGCCTCGATACCAAACAGCACATTCTTTTTCTCAACGTGGTGGCGCAGCACCTGCTGGGTGTAAAGGAGCAGGACCTGGTGGGCAAATATGCCCCCGATATAGCACTGCGCAATGATTTGATGCGTACCCTGCTGCAGCCCGGGGTGGATAAAAAGGATTTGAAGATCTATGCCGATAATAAGGAAAGCTATTTTAACCGCGATGTGCTGGATGTCACCAGCAATAATGAAGTGATAGGCCAGGTCATCGTACTGCGCAATATCACGCTCTTTCACGAGCTGAACGAAGCCAAGACCAATTTCATCGCCACCGTATCGCATGAGCTTAAAACACCTATTTCCTCCATCAAGATGAGCGCCCGCCTGCTCACCGATGAGCGCAACGGCGCCCTCGATGAGGGCCAGCGTGATCTTATCCATAGTATACGTGACGATGCAGACCGCCTCCTGAAGATTACCGGTGAGCTGCTCAATATGGCGCAGGTAGAAACGGGCAATATACAGCTCAAGCTGCAGCCCACGCCGCCGGCCGATATCGTCAGCCAGGCCCTACAGGCCGTACAGTTCCAGGCGCAGCAATCGGGTATCGTTGTGCGCACCCAATTGCAGCCCGGCCTGCCGCCCATCTCCGTAGATGCAGAGAAAACCACCTGGGTGCTTATCAACCTGCTTACCAACGCCATTAAGTATTCCTCACCGCCCGCTACCGTTGAGGTAGAAGCGCAGCGCAGGGACGGGCAGGTAGCCTTCAGCGTAAAGGATTATGGTAAGGGCATTGAAGAAAAATACCTGCCCCGCATCTTTGATCGTTATTTCAAAGTGCCCGGCGGGCAGGTAGGTGGCGGCACAGGGCTGGGACTGGCCATCTCCCGCGAGTTTATAGAAGCCCAGGGCGGCAGCATACAGGTAGCCAGCATACCGGGCGAAGGAAGCGTATTTAGTTTTTCATTTAAAGCATAGCAGGCCGGCGGGGCGTATACAGCATGGCCGTACAAAGACAGTTTTTACATTGCTTCCCCTGCAGGATATCGTAATTGATACAGCTCTTGCATCCCTCCCAGAACAACGGGTCATGTGTCAGCTCGTTAAACGTCACCGTTTCAAAGCCCAACTTCGCATTCATTTTCATAATGGCCAGTCCTGTAGTAATGCTGAATATCTTTGCGTTGGGATATTTTTCACGGCTCAGCTGGAATATCCTGTTTTTAATGGCGCGGATAATGGAAGAAAAAGAGAAAACGAAAATATTTTCCACTGCATTTTTAACGATGGCGTCCCCGTGGTCGTATAGTTTTTCGGCCAGGCGGAAACATCTTTTTGCCAGCGCATAGTTATGCTCGTCCACCGCCTGCCGCGTATAATCGGTAAAATGCCGGAGGTCTTTATAAATGGTCATATTAATAGGGCCTAATTTGGGTTGCAGCAGGGTAGCCGGTACAAGGCGGGCCAGGTATCCGGGTACTTCATATTGCGTAATCATAGTATCAATGTTTATTTGGGGTATAGATGCCAAATGATGCTCCAATCTGGCAGCCCTGAAACCCGATCGGCCGGGAAGGGCCGTCCCTGCTGTATTCTGCCCGGTTTCCATGATTGGGAAGGCGGCAGGCTGGCGGCCGGAAGCCTTTCATTTTGATACAGCTACCTGTCATTTCGGTATGGTCTTTCATGCACGGGGTTTGCCCTGTTTACAGTAAGCGTGCAGTGAAATGCAGGCCTGCAGCCGCTTTGGCGACAGGTAAGTATTTTTTTTAAAACAGGCATGCCATTCGTTAACGCTATGCAAACGTTTTATTTCAGCGAAGCATGCTTACGAACATTTTAAAAAACCTATATGAAGTACAAAACTATAAGTATGAAAAAGATCTGCCTGGCCGTAGCCATCAGCATCGGCGCGCAGGCAGTGTTGGCACAGGATTCTGTCAAACCTAAAATCCCTTTTGATGGCATAGAAACCAACTGGCAGAACGGGAGCGACCGCCGGGATTCCACTGTTTTTCATGGTAAGTATTTTATACCCACCATTATGGCGGATATCAACTACACGCACTCGTTTAACAACCCCAACGATAATACCGTTGTGGGCTCTACGGCCCTGGCCCGTAATAACGAAGTGCAGGTATCGCAGTTAAGCCTGGGGGGCGATTTTGTGTACGAGCATGCCAGGGCAAGGGTGCTGTTACAGATGGGAACAAGGTCCATCGTAGTGCCGCGCAATGATGTAAGCCCCTACCGGGGGCAATACCAGCTGGCGAACGTGTACCGCTATTTAAGCGAAGCCTATGTAGGCTATCATTTTAACAAGTGGTATGGCATCAACGTGGATGCGGGGCTTTTTATGTCGTATATAGGGCTCAATTCCTACTACCAGGTGGAGAACTGGGAATACCAGGCCTCTTATACCTCCGATAATACACCCTGGTTTTTTAACGGGGTGCGTATCCAGGTATATCCTTCCAAATACCTGAAGATAGAGCCGTGGATCATCAATGGCTGGCAAAGCTATGGCAAGTTTAACAAGATGCCGGGCCTGGGCGCTAATATCACCTGGAACCCCACCAGTAATTTTAAGATCCTGACCAATGACTACTATGGCACCGATGCCGGCGGCCTTCCCGCGCGCAAAAGGTTCCATTCAGACAACAGCGTGCTGGTACGGTATTACAACAACCCCCCATCAAACGGCATCAGCAAAATGGCCTTTTCGCTGACCGGCGATCTTGGCTTTGAAAAAGGCGGTGGTGTAAACGGGTTTAAAAGCGATCCTGCCAAAGGGCCGGCGCAGTATTTTATCAGCTCTATGTTCTACAACCGTACCTGGTTTGCCAAAAACAAGTTTGCCTGGACCGTTGGTGGTGGCGTCATGAACAACCCCGGGCGCTACCTGGTGCTGTACCCTACGGGACAGGCCAGCCCCCTGCCCAATCCCAATAACCCTACGCAAACCGAAGGCGCCTATCCCTTCAGCGCCAATCCCGGCGATCAATTTAAAGCATGGGACTGCTCCACCAATTTTGACTGGATGCCCAACCAAAGCTTTCTTTTCCGCGTGGAATATGTACACCGGCATGCCAACGTACCCTATTTTGCCGGTGCAGGCGGCGTCACTTCCCCTAACGGGTATAGCACTACGCCCTTACCCCCGGACTGGCGTCCGGACCTGGTTAATTCGGAAGACCGGGTAATTGTTGCTGTTTTGTTCAGGCTATAAACGATGAATTGTTAAAGGAGTAGTCTCAACAGCAAGGGCTGTCTCCACCAAGCGTAGGCTTTGCCTACGCCTTTATTTTTGCAGCCTTGCGGCTACTCATTTCGGATTGAATAAGCTATCTCTTCTTACAATGCTATCCAGCGCGGTTTTAAACTTCTTCAGCTGCTTCATTATCCTTGCCTTTTCGGCTGCATCCAGGGCTTTATTCAGCGAAACGTAAGTGGCATACACAGTATCCTTTTCATTATAAAACCCTTGCCGGGTGGTGACGCCGAAACCGGAAGAAATATCAACATAGGTATCTCCCAGGATATTTTCCCGGCAAACGATATTATCCTGTCTTGGTATTTTAACACCCGGATTTATCCGTAACTCCAGCAAAACACTATTACTATCTCCTGAAACAAACCGGGCTACATAACCTATATCTTTCCCTTCCAGTGTAACCCTTGGATATGTTGTGGTAGGCTTAAAATGATTACAGGCCATATAAAGGCTATAGTTGCCAGGGGCAAAAAAACAGGCTTCCAATAAAAAGAGCATTGGAATACAAAAAAGAAGGGTTTTACTATTTCCCATATCATGTACAGTTAATTACAACCGTGTAAATATAATACTGAAAAACCCTTATCTAACAGCAAACCGCGTTCAACCTGAAACCGGGTGCAATTTTTTAGAAAAATGCGCTGGTAATAGGGAGTACCCAGGGAGTATCTACGGTTTACCTACCTGTTATCCACGGACGTATTGGCTATGACCTGCCCATGATCCACCTGTCATCTACCCCTGTTTTGCGAAGTTTATATGTATAAATCACCAGGAAGAGAATAATTTATAATATTAAAAAATAACTCATTCGTAATAGTTGCTTTTTTTTCGTAGATTTTGAACAACAGAAATTACCTGATTGTTAACAAGAAATAAGCAATTTTTCATGGCAAAGCAGGTGGGACCCATATACCTGGAACGCACAATAGACAACCTCATTTTTTATAAAATGGATGGAGAGTACTATGTGCGGATGGTGCCCAGCTTTCCGGATATCAAAAGAAGCCCGCGGTTCAGGGGAACGATGCGATCGGCGCGGCGGATGGGCCGGGCATCAAAGATAGGCGCGGCGTTGTATGCGGCCTTGCCGGAAGGATTGAAGCAGTTTGACAAATACCGGGCGCTGACGGGAGAAGCTTTTCACCTGCTGAAACAGGGAAGAACGGATGAAGAAGCGCTGGAAATATTATGGCTACGGCAAAAGGATTTGATAGAGCGGGGGTGCGCGATCGCTTCGGCAGTATATGAGGGGTTGGGAATATCCTTCAGGCAACCGTGGATGTTATGGGCATTTGCAGAGGAGGCGATAGAGATGATAAAAGCGGGAAAAACGGATAAAGAGGTATTGGCGGTGCTTTGGAAAACCTATGCGGCGGAATTTGAAACGGGATATAGTGAAGAAGCGGCCTTTATATATAAGAACGAGCAGCGTTTGAATGTATTTTTTATACAGCATTTGACTACTGTGCCGGTGCTTAGCCCTGTGCTGGTATTGCCCGGGGGAAGCATGACAGAGGAACGCTGCCGTGCGGGACCAGCGGGGCATGGGAACGCCAGGCAAAGGGGGCAACGCCGAATTCTCGCGCCAGCGTGAACAACAAGATTTTTGTTTTAGGGCCAATCTGCATGCTTGCGTCAGCGAGGGGAACTAGATGATTTAGCGGGGGGTGTAGGTGTGAATGCGACAAACAAAGCGTTTTGCCATACGCGCGAAGGATTATTGCAGCTTCTCCTTACTATTCCGCGGGGATTTGTGCGTGAGCGTTCCTGTGCCCGGGATGCGCCTAATCTTTATACTCTTTATCTATCTCGGCAATGATTGCCTCCATATTCGCAATACACTTATCATATTGACTGATAATGGGCTGCACCTCTAACAGCTCGTTTCCCATATTATAGACCATGTCTGTAGAGAACAGGGCCAGGAAATTGTCTTTTTCTTTACCGTTGCTTCTGCGAAGGTTTTGGTTAAAATAGTCGTTCAGGGCAGCTTTTTGCTTTGAATAGTGGTTGGTATACAGTATCAGGACAGGGATGTTTTCCTGGTACAGGTCCATGATATCGTTCTGAAGGCCGGGCTGCTCTATGGCGCCAATCTTGCCTGCAGACCTGAACCCCTCAAACCTTCCGTTGTTTGGCACCAGCCCTGTCTGGTCAAAGATATACCCATCGTATTTGAAGATACTGTCTTTGTCAGCCGGCTGCCCGGCCTGCAGGCCCCTTATATAGATAAAGGCCTGCCTGCTCACAACAAACGTCTTACGGTCTGCCTTCATTTCCTGGATATCGTTTTTAAGGTCGGTTTGCAAACCCAAAAGAAACTCTTTTACGTCTTTTTGCTGGTGCGCATGCTCGCTTCGCCCATGAAGCCAGATAGACAGGCTAACGGCAAATACGATAATCAGGATCTCTATAATAAATTCCTGCAGCTTATGCCAAAAGTTGTGCTCTTTGCTAAGCCATACCTTATAGATATTTTTGGTGTGTTTTATTACTTCCTGATCGGCCATATTGTGTTGGGGGGTTAAATTGAACGGGTATGCTTACTGCGCGAAAGACAGGGCGGATATTCATACACGTAATATAAACAGGATTGGTTTTTAAAATTATTAGAACAGGCGTATAAATATACATATTTTCCTTAATTATGGTGCGGGTGTGCCTGTCGGAAGGGGGTACCCGCGCTTCATGAGCATATAAAAGGCGCAGGCAAAGCCTGCGCCCGTACCAATCTGCATCTGAGAAGCTGCTGAAAAAGACTATTGTAGCTTCTCCTTATTATTCCCGATAGAATAATAACCTTTTTTAACCTCGGGCAAGTTCCTGCCTTTATGCAATATCAATATATGCCCGGCCGCTTTTTTACTGTTATCGCCAATAGCATAATACCCCTTTTTCACCGGCGGGTACAGCGTTTCGCTTGGCACCATTTCAACCGGCTGGCCCATATTGAGCTTCTGCGCGTTGTTGCCAATGGCATAATAGCCCTTGGTGACGGGGATGGGAGATACCTGTTTGATTTGCGCCCCGCTGTCGGGCTGCTGGGCAAGCCCCGCAAGGCTTACCAGTAAGAGGGCTATACCAAGGCTGACGATTCTTGTTTTCATTGTAAATTGATTATTGGTAATGAGATAGAAATAAGCACAGGCCGCCGGGCGTTTATCCAACACATAGCTTACCCGGTTATCCTTCCGGGATAAAACAGCACGGGATAGCGCCCGGCAATAATGAATGATAAAACAGCTACCGGCTAAATCCTGAAAATGCAGTGCTTAATATGAAGAGGAATAGAAGATATGCAACCAGGGCCGCGGGGATCAGCTACAGGGTATAGCCTGGCCAGCCCATAATAATGATAAGATGATGGCCCGGAATGGTGGCGGACAATCTTTAGCTTAAAAGGAGTGGTGATTTGTTTGGCCGAAGCGACGAAAGCGGAAGCATGCACCTCGCTCTCATCCGTACCGTTCCTGTCCTCCTGCCCGGCATCTGCCTGGGCGGTGTATGAATGAAGGATAGGGGAAATAGCAGGCACCACAGCTTCACCCAGGAAAACAAGGTGAATAAAGACAAGCAAAATGGAATAAAACCTGCTCATAATAGTATGCTGCAAATATAAAACACTGCCGGCGAAAAAAATAGTAGATTCTGTTAAAACAGGAAGGATGTACCTTACACTGTATGAAGTATATTTCCTTATACAGCATGGCCATATTGTACATCGCCGCCGGTATCAACCATTTCCGCCGCCCAAAGATGTACAAAAAAATTATGCCGCCTTATATTCCCTGGCACCTGCCGCTGGTGTATGCCAGCGGGATAGCCGAGATAGTATTGGGGGTATTACTGATCCCCGAAGCTACCAGGCCCGTCGCCGCCTGGCTGATCATCGCCCTTCTGATAGCCATATTCCCCGCCAATATCCAGATGGCGATCAATTATTACCGCCGCCATCACCCCTATACATGGCTAACCATCCTGCGCCTGCCCGTGCAAATCCTGCTGATAGTATGGGCCTGGCAATTCACCAAACAGGGCTAGCGCAGGACGATGGCGGAATAACCGGTTTTTCTTATCTTACGGTATATCCAACCAATCACCATGCTGACTGCATTCCGCCTTACACTATCCATCTTTTTCCCCGTTTGCTTACTGTCCTTATCCCTGCCTGCGCAGCAAAAAGGAACGGTATCCAATCCGTACGTACTAAGCCCTTCTCCCACCACAGTGGCTTGGGGCAATTACTGGTCGGAGACGCAGCCCGTGCTGCGCATGCATTCCGGCGATTATCTCAATGTACATACGCTTATCACTTCCACGCCTGAACGACTGGTAGAAGCCGGCCTTCCGGCCGACCAGGTAGAAAAAGAGCTGCGAGATGTACAGGCTGTCAAGGACCGTGGTCCCGGCGGCCATGTGCTGACAGGCCCTGTTTATATTGAAGAAGCAGAACCCGGTGATGTGCTGGAAGTACGCATCCGGTCCATTGAGCTGGCCATACCATATGGCTATAACGCCATTGGCCAGAACGGCTTCCTGTCTGACGAAATCTTTGAGCGAAAAATGAAGATCATCCCCCTGGACCGTGAAAAAATGCTCGGCCATTTTGCCGATGGCATAGAGATACCCCTGCATCCTTTTTTTGGCAGCATGGGCGTAGCACCGCCCAAAGAGGCCGGTCGCTGGAACAGCGCACCGCCATGGATACATGCCGGCAACCTGGACAACAAGGAGCTGGTGGCAGGCACCACGCTTTTCATCCCCGTGCATGTAAAAGGCGCGCTGTTTGAAATAGGCGACGGCCATGCAGCCCAGGGCAATGGTGAAGTGGACATCACCGCTATAGAAACATCGTTAAAGGGAAATCTTCAATTCATTGTTCATAAAGGCAGGAAACAGCTTTGGCCCCGCGCCGAAACACCAGCATATATTATCACGATGGGCTGCGACAGGGATCTCAATGCGGCCACCCATATAGCGGTCCGCGAAATGATCAGCTACCTGGTGGAAGAGAAAAAGCTATCTAAAGCAGAAGCCTATATGCTGGCCAGCGTAGCGGTGGATGTAAATATCACCCAACTGGTGGATGGCAATGTGGGTGTGCATGCCATGCTGCCCAAAGCCATTTTCACAAAGAAGTAAGACCGCTGAACTGGATCCCATCCGATTTAATGGTGATGGCGGTATAATTCTTTCTTGTCTTCCTGGCAGCATTCTTTGCCAGCTGCAGCACAAAGGAGCTGTCGTCTTCGCTGGTACTGTAATATACATGCGCCGGCAGGCGGTATACGATACCCGTGACGAGGTCCTGGATGGTGTTGTAAAAATGGAGCGCTTTCATAGCGGCCTCCAGTTTCTCATAATCCCTTTCCGAAGCATGAAGCAGCTCAACATGTGTAATAAATGTAGCCATACCGTGCAATCTACAAAAACCGGACGGCGGTTGTATCAAAATCGTACAGGGTTATACGCAGCTTTGCCGTAAATTGCTGATTATTAGGAATGTAATAACTGGCATTGCATTGGTTTACACTTTGTGCGAAGACGAACACAACATTCACAACCCGCCAACAACCGGTGTATGCTTAGAAATTATTGTAAAACCGCCATACGGAACATTACCCGCCACAAGGGATACGCAGCTATTAATATCGTAGGCCTGATGCTTGGCCTGGCCGCTTTCTGGCTGATTATGCTGTATGTGGCGGACGAGCTTAGCTACGACCGTTATAACAGCAATGCCGGACGTATATACCGGGTGGCCCAGCATGCTGCGTGGAATGGCAATAGTATGGATGTGGCGCTGACCTCGCCGCCTTTTGCCCCCCATATGCAGGCCGCCTTCCCGGAAATTGAAAGCACGGTGCGTGTTAATATGGAAGGAGGCGGAACGATTGAATACGGCGATAAGAAGATTGACGCCAATGATATGATTTTTGCCGATAGCACCATTGCCCGCGTATTCTCCTATACATTTTTGTATGGCAATGCGGCCACGGCATTGCAAAAGCCTTCTTCCATCATTCTTACAGAAAGCCTGGCGGGTAAGCTTTTCGGCTCGGCCGACAAAGCGCTGAATCAAACCATCTACTTCGAGAACCATTTTCCCAATACCGTTACCGCCGTTATAAAAGATGTGCCGGCCAATTCGCACCTGCGGTTCAGCGGTATACGCAGTTTTTCAAACGAGGGGGAAAATGGCTGGCAGAACTTTACCCTGTATACTTACCTGCTGCTGGCCAAAGGGACGGATGTAAAAAAGCTGGAAAGCAAACTGCCCGCCTTTGCGGCCGCCACCATCCAGAAACAAATGGGGATAAAAGACTACCGGATGGAGCTGCAGCCGCTTAATGATATTCACCTTCGCTCCAACCTTGAATATGAGCTGGGCGCCAACGGCAGCATCAGCCGCGTGTATATTTTTATCGCCATCGCCGCACTGATACTGCTGATAGCCATTATTAACTATATGAACCTGTCTACCGCCCGTTCTTCTTCCCGCGTGCGGGAAGTGGGCGTTCGCAAGGCCATCGGCTCGGGCAAGGCGCACCTGACGGGCATGTTTATTACAGAGTCGGTGCTGGTGACGTTGGTGGCTGCTGTGCTGGCGATTGTGCTGGTGGCTTTTTCCATGGCCTTTTTTAACCAGCTAACGGGCAAGGAGCTGTCCATCTGGCGTTTTGGCGTGGGCAGTACGCTGCTGTTGCTGACCGTGTTTTCCGTGCTGGTGGGTATTGTTTGTGGCATTTATCCTTCGTTGTTTTTATCCGGGTTTAAAACCATCCTGGCGTTAAAAGGGCAGATGGGCAAAGTGTCGGGCACGGTATTGTTCCGCAAATCGCTGGTGGTAGTACAGTTTGTGATAACGGTAGTAATGATAGCCGGTAGTTTTGTGATATACCGGCAGCTGCAATACGCCCTGCATACCAGCCTTGGCTTTAATAAAGAGCAGGTATTGTACTTTCATATCAATGACAGGGACGTGCGCAGCAGGATGGCCGCCTTAAAAGAGCAGCTACTGCAAAGCCCGTTGATTGAAAGCGCAGCCGCCGTGGGCAATCCCATTGGCAACAATGACTTGGGCAAGACAGGCTATTTTTTTGAGAAGAACGATGGCTCCGGCTCAGAGGGCACCAAGGTAATGCAGGAACTGGTGGCCGATACCGCTTTCCTGGAAACGATCCAGGTGGAACTGGTGGCCGGCAGGAATTTCTCCGATGCTTTTCCCGCCGATAAGGAAGGCTCGGTATTGGTCAATGAAACATTGGTGAAAGAGGTGGGCTGGAAAGAGCCCATCGGCAAGCGCGTGCTGAGAAGCTCCAATAAAGGTAAGGAACCGGCTACGGTGATAGGTGTTATAAAGGATTTTCATACCTATTCCCTGCAGCACAAGGTAGAGCCCCTTGTCCTGTCTCTGCCCCTTGCAGCAAAGGACGAGGACAATGTATACGTAAGGATTGCCAAAGGCAAAACACCGGAAGCGATTGCCTGGATTGATAAAGTATACCGCCGCTTTGATAAATCAAGCCCTGTTAACTACCGCTTTCTCGATGAGAATTTTGCGAAGCAGTACAATGCCGAGAAAAAACAGGGACAGATAGCGCTGATCTTTACCCTGCTGGCCGTTATCATTGCCAGCCTGGGCCTGTATGGCCTGGTGACCTTTACCGCGGAGCAGCGTAAAAAGGAAATCGGTATCCGCAAAATACTCGGCGCCAGCGTAAGCACCATCGTTCAGATGCTGTCCAAGGATTTTTTAAAGCTGGTAGGCATTGCCGCGGTTATTTCATTCCCCATTGCCTGGTATGCCATGAATAAATGGCTGACGGGTTTTGCCTACCGGGTAGAGCTTAGCTGGTGGATATTGCTGCTGTCGGGCCTGGTAGCTGCTGTGATAGCCCTGCTCACCATCAGCATCCAGGCCGTAAAGGCCGCGGTAGCCAACCCGGTTAAAAGCCTGCGTACGGAATAATGTATTTCCACATTTCTTACATTTCCACATCCCTATGTTTATGGCAGGCTGTATGCTTGTACCCCGGTTTTTGTAAGCTTAACGGGCTGTATATTTCCATCGGCATCAAAGAACATTTCTTCCATGCAGGTTTCGCGGTGGTGAGGGTTTTTATCGCCCAAAGGCCTGCGGTGGTATACGATATACCATTTATCCTTACCCGGGATATGAAGGATGGAATGATGCCCTGCGCCCGTGGCCACGGTGGAATCCTGCTGTAATATCTTGCCCACTCTTTTAAAAGGTCCCATGGGTGATGACGATACGGCATAGGCCACGGAATAATCCGGCCCCGTCCATCCGCCTTCCGACCACATAAAATAATAGCGGCCCTTTCTTACAAACATAAACGGTCCCTCTACATAATGCTCCGGGGTAACCTCTTTAAACACCGTCCCGTCATCAAAAGGCAGGAAGCCGCTGAAATCTTTATTGAGCCGGGCGATATTGCAATGCCGCCAGCCGCCGTATATAAGGTAATACTGCCCGTTGGCGTCTTTAAAAACAAACTGGTCAATGGGCTGCGCACCGTTTTCAAAACGACCTACCAGGGGCTTTCCCAATGCGTCTTTAAACGGGCCGGCGGGATTGTCCGCCACCGCTATCCCGATACCGCCTGTCTGCTGGTTGTCCTGGATATCGTTGGCGCCAAAAAAGATATAGTATTTACCATCCTTCTCTGTGACCGAAGGCGCCCATACCGCCCGCTTTGCCCATTTCACATTGGCCGTGTCCAGCACATGCGGGTGCTTTGTCCAGCGGACAAGATCGGTGGAAGAAAAAGCGTCCAGGAACACCTGCTCCCCATAGGGCGCTGAGAAAGTAGGGTATATCCAATACGTTTTATGGAAGACCCTTATTTCAGGGTCGGCATACCAGCCGGGGAAAAGCGGGTTGCCGGACCAGGCAGGCTGCTGGGAAAAGGCCGCCGGCAGGAAAAACAGGCAAATGCCTGTGACGAATGCTTTTATCATACATGGTTTGTTTTAATCTGCCAGCAGGTGATGGCCCTTCTTTTTGTAAAGCCCAGGTATTCATACAGCCGGATGGCCCGTTCATTTGTTTGCAATACATGCAGGAAAGGAATCTCCCCGCGGTCAAGGATGGTATTGCAAACCTGTGCGGTGAGGTGCTGCGCATACTGGCGGCCGGTATAATCCGGGTGGGTGCAGATAGCGCTTACCTCCGTTAGCCCGTCCATGCGCATACGCTCACCGGCAATGGCTACCAGCTGTCCCTCCTGCCTTATGCCATAATAATCTCCCAGCGTAGCGGTGCCCCGCTCATAATAACCGGGCTGCACGGCACTGACCAGCTGGAACATGTCATCAATGTCTGCGGCGGTAAGCAGGGAAATGGGGGCCGTATGGCCGGCGATGTGTACAGGGGATTCAATAATCATCTGCAGGCAGGGCAATTCCTTCAGCAGGGACCAGCCGGCGGGCAGGGGAGGGAACTCTCCCAGGAGATAGAATATGTCACCTGCTTTCAGCAGCGTGTTCAGTTCGTCGATGCTGGAGGGGTTGCCCGGTTCATAAGCGGCAAAAGGCAGGATACCATGCCGGTAGCGTTTTGCATGCGGGGCTTCCATAGCAAAAGACTGGTGGGTGCTGCTGAGTGCCCACCATACAGGGCTGTCAAGCCTGGTATATCGCTCATGGCTCATGCTGCGATATTAATTAAAATTCTATAAACGAGGGATGTCTTACGGTGGTTGTTATTTGGTAATATTTTTTTAACTGATTGATTGTCATTGTTTAATATGCTCCGTTCGGTAAGTTGTCATTCAGGAATTATAGTTTTCTTTACACCATGAAGCAAAAGTTGGTTTTTGATATGTCTCAACAGGAGCTGAAAGTAAAATTACAGACGACTCTTGACAAGGTTTTAAAGAGCCAGGCCAGCAAGAATTTGCCACTGGTTTATCGAAATAGCCTGTGCATTAAAGAAAATCAATTCATACACGAATATTCAAACGGCAAAAAGTTTCTTATTCAGCAAAATCGAACGAACTCCAGGGAAACTATCCTTCGTGAATTCTAACTATTGAATGCATGGCCCTCAATCTATTTATTATAGCAGGGCCAATGGCGCCGGTAAAAGCATATTCTCCAATACACTCGTTCAAACAGATTTTGAAGTATTTGACGGCGACAAGTATATTACGCAGCTTAGACAGAAATTCCCGGAAACCGGAGTGATATCCTCCAGGAGCATGTAAACGAAAATGAATTCAGGATAGCTAAAGAAACAGCTATCAGGGCTAAAGGAAACTTTGCTTTTGAAACAAATTTCAGTTCATCAGAGCCCACCAAATCATTAAAAGAATTCAGGGCTGCCGGTTATACAGTACACCTGGTTTTTATGGGAATGAATTCTATCTCTTAAAGTACTTTCCTGGGAAAAAGGCCGGATTATATTTTATGAACAGCAATATCCTGATTGGATTAAGCAATTCGTTAAAATAAACAAACGGTCCGGCTGATATCCCCAATCTTCATCGCCCACCCAGGCATGCTCCATAATATCCCTTAGCACGCCATAAGTGCTGGCTTTATTTTTGCTCAGCTACCGTAGTACTACGTATAAAATTCCGTGCAATCACTCTTTCATCTGTATATATAAATGGAGAGATTTGCTGTTATACCCGGCATCCTAACCGTGTCGCGTATGCCATGAACCTTATAAAAAGTTTTTTAAAACCTTTGCCTATGTCAGTTTCCATCAGGGTGATAGTTGCCGATGAGCACCGCTTGTACCGAGAGGCCCTAAGCAAGCTGCTCCAGCGCAACGGCTTCCTGGTGATAGGCGCGGCCGATACACCCGCTGAGCTGCTGGCTGCCATGAGCCCCCTGCCCGATATTGCCATTATCAGCTATAAAAGCACCCGGCCTGCCACGCTCAGCACGGCGCGCTGGCTCAAGGAACATTACCCACAGATAAAAGTGCTGGTTATTACTTTATTTAATAACCTGCTCCCGCTCAATGAGTTCATCCGCTCGGGCATCGAGGGCGTGGTGATAAAATCACATGCCGATCCGATGCAGATAGTACGCGCCCTTAATGTGATACATAAGGGAAATGTTTTTTATGCATACTGATCGTGTTTTTACGAAATGGCCGGTTACCCTGAACCGGAAACCCTCATATTAAATTTTTTTTATTAACATTATGGGCAGTTAACACTATTTGACTAGGTGTTTCCTTATATTCGGTATGCAACTGTAACTAAAAACACCTAACTGACCTTCTATGAGTAGCACTACCTTGCAGAGGCGTGATTTCTTCGCGCGCCTCGCAAAAAACACTGCCGCGGGGCAAGATCCCGTCACCGGAAACCCGGACCCCCTTCCCACCGACGAAAATTTCAGGAAATATGCTAATAAGACCGTCCCGTTCCAGGTAGCACGTACGCAGACCGGTATCACGCCGTACACGGAAACGCTCTCGGAAGACGACGTGCTGCACCTGCTGCGCCGCACTACTTTCGGCGCGCCGAAAGCCACCGTAGACCAGCTGAGAACAATGACGCTGACACAGGCAGTGGATTTTCTTATCGACAATCCTGTTATGCCCACTTCGCTGCCGCTGAACAATTACCAGAACAGCTATGCAGACCCGCAGGGGGTACCCTTTGGCAGCTCCTGGGTGGACTTTGTAGCGCCGGACGCCGCCGATGGCACGCTCAATTCCTACCGTACCGGCTATTCGTTTAAGCCCTGGTGGATGAGCCAGATGATGTTCCAGCAAACGCATATCCTGGAAAAGATGGTCTTATTCTGGCACAACCATTTCAGCACCCAGACGGGCGTCACCAATGCGCCCAAGGCGGTATGGGGGCATTTTAAAATGCTTCGCAGCAATGCGCTGGGTAATTTCCGTACGATGGTTAAACAGGTAACGGTAGACCCGCATATGCTGATTTACCTGAACGGCAATTCCAATTCCAAATCGGCGCCGGATGAAAACTATGGCCGTGAGCTGCAGGAATTGTTTATGGTAGGAAAGGGGCCCGATTCGCATTATACGGAGGACGATGTAAAGGCCGCGGCCAAAGTGCTGACCGGCTGGCGCCGTACCCTCAATGCTACTGACGGCAGCTACAGCTACACTTTCAATACCGGGGTGCATGATACCACCAACAAACAGTTTTCCTCCTTTTATAACAATACCGTTATCACGGGCCAGACAGGCGCCAACGGCGCCAATGAAACGGACGCGCTGATTAGCATGATCCTCAATACGACGGAGTGCGCCAAATACATTGTGCGCTGCCTGTACCGCTGGTTTATTTATTACGTGATAGACGATACAACGGAAACAAACGTCATCACACCCCTGGCGGATATTTTCCGCAATGGCAATTACGAGATAGCGCCGGTATTGAAAGCCTTGTTTAAAAGCGAGCATTTCTTCGACCCCGTCAACCGTGGCTGTATTATCAAAAGCCCGATAGATCTTTACGTATCATTGGTGCGCGAGTTTAACCTGCAAATGCCTACCTCGCCGGTAGATGTACAGTATGCATACTGGAAATACATGAGCGACCGTGCGGCGGTGGAAGCGCAAAACATAGGCGACCCGCCGAACGTGTCCGGCTGGCTGGCCTACTACCATGAGCCCCAGTATTATGAAGCATGGATAAGCAGCGCCACCATCCAGGTAAAAGAAAGCAACCTGAATAACTTCACCAAGTCGGGCGTAAGCACGGGCGGCAACAGCTTTAAGATGAAAGTGGACAGCATGGCTTTTATCAAACAGTTTCCCAATCCCGAAGATCCCAATGCAGTGGTAGCCAATTTTATCAAATACCTCATGCCGCAGGATCTGTCGGCCTCGCAGAAAACATACCTCAAAAGTATATTGTTGTCCAACCAGGTCACCGATAGCTACTGGACCACCGCATGGCAGGCCTATGCGGCCTCGCCCAATGACAGCACCCTGCTGGGTACCGTCAAGAGCAGGCTGGATACGCTGATCAATTACATGGTGAGCCTGGAGGAATACCTGCTTTACTAACTACCCCTCCCCATATATATAAATCCATTTTCCCGGGAATCCACCCCTTTACTCCTGCCTTTTAACATATAAAACACCTACAATGAAGCGCAGAGATTTTCTGAAGGCGACGCCTGCCTTGTCGTTGCCATTCCTTATCAACGGGTTCCCCCTGCAATCAATGGCCGAAAACCCCTTGCTGCACCTGCTGGGCCTGCAAAGCCTGAAAAACGGGCGTGTGCTGGTTCTTATACAGCTGAACGGAGGCAATGATGGCCTTAATACCGTCCTTAACCTTGACCGTTATGCCGCGCTGACCAACGCCCGTTCCAATATATTGATCCCTTCATCAAAAGTATTAAGCCTGAACGGCTCCACTACCGCCGGCCTGCACCCGGCCATGACGGAGATGCAAACCATGTTCAACAGCGGCCTGATGAACATTGTACAGGCCGTGAGCTATCCTTCTCCCAGCTTTTCGCATTTCAGGGCCACCGATATATGGCTCACCGCGGCAGCTTCCAACCAGTACCTGAATACCGGCTGGCTGGGCCGTACCATGGACCAGCAGTTCCCGGGTTACCCCGATGGCTACCCGACGGCGGATATGCCCGACCCGCTGGCGGTGCAGATCAGCTCCCAGGCGTCTATGATGACCCAGTCCTCGGCTACCAATACTGCGTTTACCGTGACCAATCCCAATTCTTTTTATAACCTGGTCAACGGCACTACCGACCCCACGCCGGATACGCCCTACGGGCATGAGCTGGATTTCCTGCGCCTGATACGGCAGCAAACCAATTCTTATGGCAATGTGATCAAGACGGCTTATGGCAAGGCGGCCACGATGGCTACTTATCCTACGTCCAATTCGCTGGCCGACCAGCTGAAGATAGTAGCCCGGCTTATCAAGGGCGGGTTGAAAACACCCATCTATATCGTGAACCATCCCAATAGTTTTGATACCCATTCCAACCAGGTCAATACAACCGATACCAGCATCGGCACACATGCCAACCTGCTTTCCCTTCTTTCCAAAGCCATCAGCGCTTTCCAGCAGGACATTACGCTAATGGGGGTGAAGGACCGCGTTACCGGGATGACGTTTACCGAGTTTGGCCGGCGCCCCAAATCAAATGCCAGCCTGGGTACCGACCATGATACTGCTATCCCGATGTTTTTCTTCGGGTCCAAGCTCAATCCCGCGGTGACGGGGGCCAGCCCCCGGTTTGGGACTACCGATGCCGCGGACGCCAATCCCGGTGTAAACGATCATATCCGGATGCAATTCGATTTCAGATCGGTATACTATACGGTGCTGAAAGACTGGTTCCAGCTAACGGATACCGACCTGGCGGCGGTGTTGTTTACTTCCTATACCACCCTGCCTATCTTCAACCAGCAGGCATTGCCTACCACGCTGGTCTCTTTTACCGGCAGCTGGACCAGTAAAATAACGCTGCAATGGACAGCCGAAAATGATACCAGCATCGACCGCTACGAGGTAGAGCGCTCGTCCGACGGCGCCAACTTTACAAAGATCGGCAGTGTGGCTGCGCGCCAGCTCACCGGCCAGCAGGCCTATACGTACAATGATGCCGATGCATCGGCCTCCCTGTATTATTACCGCCTGCGGATAGTGGACATACCCGGCACCTTCCAGTATTCCCCGGTTATCCTGCTTAAACGTAACCAGCAGCCGCAGGCCATCCGCATCAAGGTATCGCCCAACCCCATACAGCAATGGTTTACCGTTTCGTTCGATAGTAAGATATCCGGACCCGTTACCGTGCGCATGACGGATCTCTACGGCAGGGAGGTATGGAAAGAGCAGACACAGGCCAATGATGTATACAGCCTGCCTTTTTCACTGCGCGGGAGATCGTTTGCAAAAGGCATGTATGTGATACAGGTACAGGCCAAAGATGAAGAGGGGATTGTGAAGGTGCTGGTGGAGCAATAGGAATATCCTATTTTTATGCATGCCCAGATTATTATGCCTTGCCATCCTGCTGCACCTGATTGATACCGCTACCGCCCAACCTGCTGCACGCCTGGTGCCTGTAGCCAATGGATGGGCCAGCAATTCCGTCAACACGGTGGTATTCCGTAAAAATGCGCTCGTCACCTGGCACGATACCCAGTACATTGCCTTTTACGACAGCGCCCGTTACGTGGTCCTTGGCAAAAGGGCCCCTGGTACGGACCGCTGGCAGCTGGTCACCACTCCTTACCGCGGCAATGCCGCAGATGCCCACAACTGCATCAGCATCATGGCGGATGGCGAAGGCTATCTTCACCTGGCATGGGACCATCATAACAACCCGCTTCATTATTGCCGCAGCAAAAGCCCCGGCTCGCTGGAGATGGGGCAGCCAATGCCCATGACGGGGCTGCCGGAGCAACGGGTATCCTATCCAGAGTTTTACCGCCTGCCCAATGGCAACCTCCTGTTCTTTTACCGCAACGGGCAGTCGGGCCAGGGCAATCTTGTTATCAATACCTATAATGTCCATACACAAAAATGGGAGCAGCTGCACAGTAACCTGGTGGACGGGGAGGGCCAGCGCAGCGCCTACTGGCAGGCCTGTGTCGATAAGCAGGGCGTCATCCACCTGTCGTGGGTATGGCGGGAGAGCGCCGATGTGGCCAGCAATCATGATCTCTGCTATGCGCGCTCGCGCGACGGGGGCAGGACCTGGGAGAAATCGACCGGCACGCCTTACACACTGCCTGTTACGGCGGCCACGGCGGAATATAGCTGCCGCATCCCCCAAAAAAGCGAGCTGATAAACCAGACCTCCATGGTGGCCGACGATGCGGGCCATCCCTATATTGCCACTTACTGGCGCGATTCGGGCACTACCGTACCGCAATACCATATCGTGTATAATAACAATGGCCGCTGGCAGGCACAGAATACCGCTTTCCGCAAAACCGCTTTCAGCCTCAGCGGCATGGGCACCAAGCGGATACCCATTGCCCGGCCGCAGCTGGTATGCTGGCAAAAAGGGAAGGCTACTGCCGCCCTGCTGGTATTCCGCGATGCGGAACGCGGCGATAAGGTATCCGCCGCCTTCAGCAGCAATATCCAGAACGGTAAATGGACCTTGTCTGACTACACGTCCTTTTCTGCCGGCTCCTGGGAGCCTACGTATGATACGGAGCTATGGAAAGACAAACACCTGCTGCACCTGTTTGTGCAGCGTGTAGAGCAGGCCGATAGTGAGGGAAAAACCAATACGCCGCCGCAAATGGTGCAGGTATTGGAAATAAAGCCGTAAGTCCGAAAGAAGGAGCTGACCTCAGCGTACCGCGAAGCCTTTTTCCTTATAGTTTTTACAGATGTATACGGAGAACTTACGTATGGTGCGCCCGTCCTTTTTAACGATGATGGGAGCAAGGGCCTGCATGCTTTCAAAATGGCGGCTCACATCCGGGGAGAGGTTTTTCCGGCTGCTGTCGGTAGACAGGTCATTGTCAGAATCGATAAACAATGCGTTTTTTCCTTTGAGCTCCGATAAATCGGAGCCGATATAATCAAACTGCAGGGCGCGTTCACCAATGACATTGCGGCTGTATACCATTTCATCCAGGTAGAAATTCAGTACGGCGGAAGTCTTATAATCATCCGCCGAGAAAATAAAGCTGCCGGGATAGCGGGCCTGCAGCTGTTTTACCTGGCCGGCCAGTTCACGCCATCCCACCCAGGTATCGTCAGATTTGATACTAACGGGATAGAACACTACTTCCACGGCCAGCACCAGGTGCACGGCCAGCGAAAACAATAGCTGCACACGTATCCAGCGGGCATTAAACCAGGTGCTTACCCATATGATGCCGGTAATATAAGCGGGCATCATCCAGTTAAGCTTTACCCAGTATATAACGGAAATGACCAGGAAGCCCAGGAATACAGGTATAAAAAAGCAAAGCAGGAACAGCTGCTGAGCGCTGATGCGTGACAGGCGGTGGCGGTATTTCTTCACCGCTTTAAAAAGAAAGAACAGCAGGGCAAAGAACAGGACAGGCATCAATATGGCCGACTGGTGGCCCAGCACGCCCAGGAAATTGAGCGGGTCTATTCCCTCTTTGGCAATGGACGCGGCACGGCCGGACGACTGGAACCGGAAGGAGGCGAACCCGTTTTCCATATTCCAGATAATAACCGGTGAGATGGCCGCTATGAAAACCAGCAGCGCCAGCCAGGGCCAGGGGCTGAGCAAGCGCCGGCGATGGGTATTGGAAAGCAGGAGGAATAAGAAGGCGCCCGCCGGCAGGAATACGGCGGTATATTTACTGTCAAACGCCAGTCCCATGGCCAGGCCCGCCCATATCCAGTACCATTTTTTATCATTGAAAACAGCTTCGTACAGGGCCAGCAGCGAAAGCGCCCAGAACAGGATAAGGGGAGTATCCGGGGTAGAGACAAGCGAGAGTATCGTGACCATAAAGGTAGACAGGAAGAGCAGCAGGGCTTTTTGCGCACTGCGGGCGCTGAGAAAGCGGGCAGCCAGCTTATAAAAAGCGAGTACCGACAGCGAAGTGATGACAAAATCGGCCAGCTTGAGCACGAACACTTTTTTGCCGAAAAGAAAGGTAAACAGCCGGAGGCAATAAGCAATGGCGGGGGGATGGTCATAATAGGAGAGGGCGGGGTGCTCGCTGTAAAAATAATAATAGGCGTCCTGCGGCATCAGCCCCATCAGCCCTATAAATGCGAACCGTAAAACCAGGATAAACAGCACTGACAACAGAATGATGCGCTGGCCCTTACCTCTTTCCCATGTGTGCAATGCTCCCATCAGAATGAAATTACAATCTTTTCCATTTTACCATCTGCAAGCTGTGTTAAATCCATTTGATCGTCTTCATAAAAGAGACCAACAGCAGCTTTTCACCGGTAAACAAGGATAAAATCGTGCCACTGGGGGGAAGCTGCCAGCTGTTAGCTGCGAGCTGCGAGCCGTATGCGTCGCAAAAACCCTCGCGGCTCATGGCTCGCGGCTGTCCCAAGAAAAAAGCCCCGGACCCCGGGGCTTTTTCTAAAGATTTTTATCAGTGCCTTATAAACTTACCATTTGTCTACTTCTTCATCGTTGCCGGAGATGCCGTTGGTGCTGCTGACCACGCTGGCGTTTGCCGTAACTGCTGCAACGGGAGAGGGGGTAGCTGCTGCCGGTGAGGGGGCGGCTGCTACAGGTGATGTGATGGTTGTTTCTTCTCCATCGTTTTCTGCGGCAGGCTGATCATGGTTATAAGCATCGAAATCGAAATCGGGCATGAGGTCTGTCTTTACATAATCGACGGCTTCGGTGAGGGCCTTGATGAATTTGTTGAAGTCCTCTTTGTATAAAAAGATTTTATGCCTGTCGTATCCTTCTCCTTCAAACTTCTTACGACTTTCAGTAATGGTAAGATAGTAATCGTTGCTTCGGGTAGCCCTTACATCAAAAAAGTAAGTCCTTCTTTTACCTGCCCTGATGCGTTTACTATAAACGCTTTCCATTCTTTTGTCGTTGTTTTCGTACGCCACAGTTGTAAAGATTTTTTCAGTTAAGGAATGATTTTGTTAATAAGTTACAAATATAATATTGTTTTCGAATTGGCAAAATTTCGGAAAGCTTTTACTGTATTGATTTTTAGCCGTCGCGTATAAGTACGAATTTTTGCGCCGGCGGTCGCTTCCGGGCCTTCGGCCGGAAGCTGAAAATGTCTTTACAAAGCCCTGGAATGCAGTGGCGGAGAGGCTTTTAAGCCGGTCGTCCTTTTGCGGTTAAGAGAAAACCCTCACGGGTAGCGGGAAACGAACCTGCTCCCTGCCGGCCCCGGCCATGAGGGCCGGTAGGGTTAAAGGGCCGGCAGCTCCCCGTTGTTAACATGGTTGTTAACATCCTGCAGTTGCTGCTGATCATATAAATGACGGTAATACCCGTTTTTGGTAAGCAGGTCCCGGTGGGTGCCCTGCTCTACGATCCGGCCCTCGTCCAATACAATAATTGTATCAAAATCGAACAGCGAGAAAATGCGGTGTGTAATGATGATGGCGGTTTTATCCTCGAGGAAACGGTACAAATTCCCGATAATCTCTTTTTCGGTTTTGGCATCTACGGCGCTCAGGCAGTCGTCGAAAACCACGATACGGGGGTTTTTAACAAGGGCCCGGGCGATGGAAATACGTTGCTTCTGGCCCCCGCTGAGGGTTACGCCCCGCTCGCCGATCATGGTGTTGTACTGCTCGGGAAAACCATTGATTTCCTTCTCCACGCTGGCATAGCGGGCGGCCTGCTCTACATGCTCGAACGAGGTGTCTTTCAGCCCGAACTTGATATTGTTGGTGACGGTGTCGCTGAAAAGGAACACGTCCTGCGGCACATAGCTGATTTGCTCGCGCAGGCTTTTGAGCGCTATCTCCCGGATATCAATCCCGTCCATCAGGATTTCTCCCCTGCCGGGATCGTACATCCTTAGCAGCAGCTGCGCAATGGTGGACTTGCCCGAGCCGGTGCGGCCGATGATGGCCACCTTATCGCCTTTTTTAATATGAAGGGAGAAATGCCGGATGGCCTGTATGCCGGTATCGGGATATGTAAAATCTACACGGTCAAAAACTATGTCTCCCTGTAGTACGGGCTGTTGCGCCTGCGGGCTGTCGGCAATGATGGGCTTTGTCTGTAAAAACTCATTCAGCCTTTTCTGGGAGGCGGCGGCGCGCTGTATCATGCTGGCCGTCCAGCCGATGGCGCTGACCGGGAAAGTGAGCATGTTTACATACATCACAAACTCGGTGATGAGGCCGATGCTTACGTCGCCGGTATGGTGCAGGGCATAAATGCCCCCAATCATAATCGTGAGCAGGGTGCTTAGCCCAATGAGCAATCCCATAGCGGGAAAGTAAATGGATTCTACTTTGGCAAGGCCCACGGCATTGTCTTTATACGCCACGCTGTTTTTATGAAAGAAGCCCATCATGGCTTTTTCCTGCACAAAGGATTTAATAACGCGGATGCCTGAGTAGGATTCCTGCGCCGTGGTGGTCAAATCTGATAAAAGAGCCTGTATGCGCTCGCTTTTTTTATGGATAATGGTATTGACATAATAAATGGTGATGGCCAGTATGGGCAGGGGCGACAGTACATAAAGCGTCAGCAGCTTATTTTCCTTTATCATAAAGAAAAGACAGAAGCCAATGGTAGCCGCCAGGTTGATAAGGTACATAATGGCAGGGCCGGTATACATGCGCACGCGGCTTACATCTTCGGTGATGCGGTTCATGAGATCGCCCGTGCTGTTGCGTTTGTAAAAACCGGCATCCAACTGCTGGTAATGATGGTATACCTCGTTCTTTTGATCAAACTCAATATGCCGGCTCATGACGATAATGGTTTGCCGCATCAGGAACAGGAAGAAACCGCTGAGCAGGGCCATCAGCAGCAGGGTAATGCCGCAGATGATAAGCTGGCCTGCAAAATCATGCTGGCTGTTGTCCAGCACATTGATAAGCTTTTGCACCAGCACATCGTAGGGCGTGGAGCGCCGGTGCTCCACGGGGCCAGCCGGGCGGATGGCCTGCGACACCTTGTCCACCACGTAGCCCGACAGCTGCGGGCTGAGAATACGGAAATAGTTGGAAAGTATGATAAAAACCACACCCAGCAGCAATCGCCAGCGGTACTTCAGGAAGTATTTATGAACGGCACTAAGATTTTTCATGAATGGGCAAAGATACGGAGGAAATCGGGATGGAAGCCTGAACGAAAAACAGGACGCCCACCTATCGGGGCCATCCTGTTTTTTGTTGGAACGGAGGGTTACATTTTTCCAAAAAAGGCGGTAAGCTCCCGGGAATAGACCTCCGGACGTTCCATTGCTGCAAAATGTCCTCCCTTGTCCATGATATTAAAGCTTACCACATTGACCATCTTTTCTGCCCATTCTTTCGGGAATTGGGCTTCTTTAGGAAACAGTGACACCCCTGTTGGTTTGGCTACCCGTACAGAGGACTGTAACCCTCCCATATAACCGGCGCGTGCGTTTTCCGCATAGGTTATCCCATATTCTCATCAGCTGAGTGCCGTAAAAAATAGTTTTCTATCAATACAAACCTGTCTGTCACGGCAGCGGCATTGAGCAGCTGCTCATACAATCGCATAAAGGAGCTCCCCAAAACGGCTGCTGCTTCAATACCCGCGTGCTCCAGGGTGTCAAATGGGGATTTTGGTAAGCGAAAAAAAGCCGCCGATCGTAAACCGGATGCTTATGATGGTAGAGTCTGGGTTGTTTTTATATATAATTGCCTGTTTTTGCATCCCTGAGATCCAGGCATTCTTCATCTCTGTTTTACGGTCGGTTTTTCCTTCCGGGTAAACGGTATTGCGGTGTTTTCATTCAGTTCAATTACCAGGTTTATTCCGCCTTCCGGGAGCTCTTTGATATAAGGGACCGGTAATGCGCCGCTCACATAAACAATATGTTCAATGAAATTTGAAAGCGGGTATGCCGGAATGTGTTTACGTACCTGCATAATGCATGTAATTAGTGACCTGGAGATGTAAATATCATTTGCATTAAAAGATAGCTCAGAATACCGGTCCGGAAAAATATTAATCAGCACAAGGAGGTCCCGGGAAAGAATTCGTTCGATGTATCTTCAAAGGATACTTTCTTCCCGTCAGTCAGCAACACCAGCTTATCCTCTCTGTTGAAGATATTAATCTGCATACCGGCGCTGCCCGGCTTACTTAACAACAGTTCCAGGCGGTTGTTACAAACCGGGTTGTTCTTTATAAGTACCGTTTTTTTCTGGTGGATAGCCATTGCCCGCATTGGTAACAGGTGAAATGACCGTTCCCCTTTCGTTACTGATAGCACCGCTCCAGCTGGCTACAGCCGAGCATTCGGACATAGCAATGGAAGTATTGCCCACCAGTTTGATGCCCGTAGTAAGACATATGGCGCTGGCCGCAAAAGGAGCGATCGCCCAATAAATAGTTCACGATTTTCTCCGGTATGTGCTAAATTCATACCCGAACGTTTCCAAATGAGAAAAGGGTTCCTGACCATAGCTGTTTTTTTGTGTAGTCTCCTGGCCCGAAGTCAGCAGCCGGTTGAATTCACCGGAAAAACCACTATTCGGGTGCTGATTGTGGATGGCTTTAGCAATCATGACTGGAAACAGACCACCTGGATGGTCAAGCGTATCCTGGAAGAAACGGGACGTTTTGAAGTGACGGTTTCTACCGCTCCGAACACTGCAGATTCCCTATCCCGGACGCCCTGGGACCCGCCATTCGAGAAATATGCTGTCGTCATCCAGAATACGAATAATATCCAGGACACGACATTGCGCTGGCCTCGTAGGGTAGAGCAACGGCTGGAAGCTTATGTCAGAAACGGTGGTGGCCTATATGTCCTTCATTCAGCCAACAATGCCTTTGCGTCCTGGCTGCAATATGATACGATCATCGGATTGGGATGGCGACCCAGGGGCAACGGTTATGCGCTGCAGCTCGACACGGCCGATCACATCATGCGGATACCACCGGGACAGGGCGAAGGGACTAACCATGGCCAGAGATTTGATGCGGTGATCCATATTGTAAACAGGCATCCGATCAACCTTGGATATCCCCAACGTTGGCGAACAGCTTCTATGGAGTTGTACCGGTATGCCCGCGGGCCGGCAGAAAATATTACAATATTATCGGCGGCTACCGATAGTGTAACTGGTAGGATCTTTCCGGTCGAATGGGTGGTCCGATATGGAAAAGGCAGGATATATGCCTCCAGCATGGGGCATTTATGGAAGGGCGAGGTCTACCCGGTAAGCTACAGATCTATCGACTTTCAGACGACCCTGATCCGGGCAACGGAATGGCTGGCGACTGGCAAAGTGACCTTTCCTGTTCCTCCGAACTTTCCGACAGCGAGTGCTACGAGTCTGCGTGCAGAGGGAGATTTACCCGGAGCGGAGAGAAAGGGATTACCTGCGGTGATCCCATAATGGTGAAAGCCAGGTTAAAATGAGCGCCCCCGCTTTCGGCGGGGGCGCTCATTTTAACCTGCGGGGTGTAGGTTACAAGTTTCGAACCTGTTTGTCGAGGAACTCAATCAGATTGTAGCCTTCTATAATGAGTATTTGCTATAATTTCAAACAGCAAGGAGAAAAAGATTTATGCATCGGTGATGGGGATAAGGTTCGAACAAAAGCTAATTCAAATCAAGATTTACTAAAGATTATAAGTCTGCTGGATGATCTAAACCTACCCTGTTTGTATTGGCGCTGTCTGATGATAATCGCTTTTTTTGCTAAGTAGCTAAAAAATAATAACTTGAGAAAACTGTTATTATTGCAGTAGCGTATAATAGCGAAAATACAACGCAAGTGGCAATAATCAAACACCCTTTATGACAGACGTAGAATTTATTCAAGACACTTACGATAAAATCAAAGAGACGATTCTTCAAATTGACAATTCAATAATTCCAGAGATTTATGTCTTGTCCTTTTATGTATACAACGGTGACGATGATCCAAGGCAACCGATGCTGACAGTAGGTTATAACACAAATGAGCGTTGGCACTCTTGCACTCCAGTGCCAGGACAAGAGCCCAAATGGCCGATTGCATCGGATGCAGACGAAGCAAAATGGAACTTTGCCTTTTGGCTTCAAAACGAGGAGCTGGTAATCGGCGGAGATGACTATGACCCAGTTTCTGAATGGGTAAAAGACACTCCCTATTATTATTCAGATGAGCAAGCTGAAGATGAATTTGACACAACAGGCTTATTAGGAAAGAAAATCCAGGATAAGTTTACTGACATAGTTATATCTCATGCCCGAAAACTCCATAGCGATGGAATTATAAAGACAAAGTTTGGGAAGGATATTCTAATAATCGTTCATGAACTTGAGTATTATGACAAGCCTGTTATATGGACGCAACAAGCAAATCCAGACGGGCTGGCAAAAGAGTTTGAGAATTGGGTTGCATCATTCTAACCCATTACTACCGCTTACATTGCATTGGCAATATGGCGGGGCGATTCAAGAACAATTATTTGACATTGTAAGCTTCCCATATTGCCGGCCCAACGGAGGCTAAAATAATAAAAATGCCTTCAGAATTATTGAATCTGAAGGCATTTGATAGCATTTAAAGCCTTTTGTGGCCATTTGCGGAGAGAGAGGGATTCGAACCCCCGGAAGCTTTCACTTCAACGGTTTTCAAGACCGCCGCATTCGACCGCTCTGCCATCTCTCCGGCGCAAAAATAGGTTTGCAGGGCTATTTAACAAAATGTTTTTGCCAATCCGCGCCGGCCGGTGGTTTGATGGCGTAAGCATCCATATTTCGAAGGAAAATAATACTATCGGGCATCCTTTTTTGGCAGGTCGAAGTCAATTTAATGGTGGTTGGGGCAACCCTTTATGGGTGGCCTGCATTTATATAAGCACAAGACTATTTTTTTTACATGGAGCTATCCGAACTGGTAAAAGAAGCGAAACAGGGCAGTGCTGCGGCCCAGAAATGCCTGTATGACCTGCTGGCGGACAGGATGCTGCTGCTTTGCCGGCGCTATGTAAAGAGCATGGAGAATGCGGAAGAGGTCCTGCTGGACGGTTTTTATAAGTTCTTTAAAGGGCTGCCTGCTTTTACCTGGGAAGGGGATGCGGCATTGCATGCATGGCTGAAGCGTATCATGATAAACGAATGCCTGATGCTGCTGCGCAAAAAGAATGTGTTCACCATCGCCGCGGAGCAGGCGGCAGAAGAAAGGACGCTGGACGAAGATGCGCTGGACAAGCTGTCGGCAGAAGAGATCTTCCGGCTGGTAGCGCAGCTGCCGGTGGGCTACCGCACCGTTTTCAACCTGTATGTTATCGAAGGTATGAACCACGGGGAGATTGCGGCATTGCTCGATATTTCGGAAGGCACTTCCAAATCACAGCTCAGCAAGGCCAGGTCTTTACTACAAAAAATGTTATTACAAAAAGGAACAGCATATGTCAAACGAAAGAGCCGGTAAGCCGGGTGAATGGAAGGAAAGGCTGGACAACCTGGATACCCTGCCCGGGGAGCCCTGGGCAGGTAAGAGCGCTTCCTGGGACAGGCTGCATACGCGCCTGCATGAAAAAAAACGGCGGAAAAAACTGCCCTGGTGGTGGCTGGCCGCGGCAGCGGTATTGCTGCTGTTTGTTGGAGGCGCCTTGTTGATGGCAAAGCATACCGGGAACGGCCTGGCTAAAAATAAGCCGCTGCCCGTACATAGGGCTCCATACCTGCCCGCGCCTGCCACACCCGTTCACCCCGCTGCGCCCGAAAGCCTGCTGGTCATCAATAACAACCCGGTTAGTGCTACAGTTGCACGTGCAACAGTAAGCCGCCCGCGCAGACAGCCGAAAACGACATTGCCGCCGGCCGGTATTCCTGCCGATACCCAGGCAACGCTGCAGGCCCGTATAACGCCGCCGCCGGCAGACACGCCATTGCTTACCCGTATAGCAGCACAACCCAAAAAGAAATTGCAGGTAGTGCATATCAATGAGCTGGATGGCCGGGGACAGGACGACAGGCAATGGACAAATAGCCCTTCGTACTCGCCTAAGCGCTTTTTCCGCTTATTGCTTATCAATACAGAAACTTCTTCCAGCGCCGCCGCCGAAAAGCCCGGTGCGGCCAACAACAGGTTTACCATTAAAACTCCCATAAAAAACTAAGACCAATGAAAAAAATCATTTGGCTGCTGGCGCTCGGTATGAGCGCCGGGCTGGCAGCTTTTGCCCAGGAAGAACGGCCGCTGAGCAATACTGACAAAGCCTTTGAAGCGCCCGCCAAATCCGTCACGATGCGCATGCGGGTAGATCTTGGAAAAGGCAATGCCATGCAGGTGGAGATATGTTACCAGCGCGACCTTGAATATGCGCGTAACCTCGATTCGCTGGTGCGTATATTGATGCATGATATCACTGTTTTTAAGGATTCCCTGTCGGACGAGCTGGCCGTACGACGGATCGATTACAAAATAACCTCGCCGGATAAAAAGCAGGTACGGATAGTAAAATACCCTTCCGCCGGCAATAGCTTTCTGCTTGCTAATGGCGGGGTATCCGCTTTAAAGCTGGAACAGGACACCATCAATATGATCCTGGCGGATGAAAAACCGGTGGCAGACTACCCCAAAAAGCTTATCGTATGGAAAAACTATTGCAGGGTGAGCTTTTTTATCAATCGCGTGGAGGAATTGCCGGAAATCCTGACGACAAATAACCTGAACGAAAAGATACAGGCATTGAGGGCGCGCCGGTCAAACTGGTATAATGAGCAAGGGACCTGGCACCTGAGATCGGATAAAGCCATCACGGCAAAGCAGCCGGGCGGCTATACCATCAACGCCGGTGATTACCTGAACTTTCGGACCGAGGTAGCGCTTCAGAATTATAAAAATTATTTTGTGCCCAGCTTCAGGCTGGGGGCAAAGGTAGCGTTGAATAATGCGGTGAGTATGGTCGATAAGTCGCCCCGGCAGTACCAGGTAGCTTTCAGCTGGGAGCCTCATTTTATTTTCCAGAACGTACAGGGAAAGCTACAGACCTTCCGCAATGATTTTATTGAACTCAGTTTTGGCTTTGGCCCCCAGGGCGGGGAGGCGGAAAAGAAATCAGAGATTACCCAGTTCTCGCTGGGATGGCTGGCGCGCAGGCAGGGCGATTATTTTGAAAAGAATACTTTCCGCTTCGGCATGGGCCGGGTATCGCTGGGCAACAATAAGATATTTATTGAGCCGGGCATGTACTTCAACAACTTTTTCAGGGGGGTAACGCCTACGATGCGGATTAGCTTTTAGGGATACCCGCCGGGCTCTTTTACATTACGGGGAATTTGGTTGCAGCGCCACTACATCCGGAAGCGTATCGCCGGGCAGCTTTCCGTCTTTTTGCCGTAATGGCGCTGCAGTATTTTTCTTTTTACGGCCTTTTCTTTTGTTCAGCCATATCATGAGCCCTGTTATGGGGAGGCTGGCGGAAACCAGGGCGGCAAAAAACACCGCTATCCTCCCGGGCCAGCCGCCGATGGCGCCCACATGGATATCGTAGTTCATACGCCTGATCTTATCGGCCACGGTATGGGCATCGGTATAACGGCCCCATACATAGGCGCCGGGAAACTCTTTGGCCGTGTATTGATCAAAATAACGCATATCGTCCTTATAATAAGTGCCTTCATCCGGGGAGGCGCGAAAGCCGATAGGTGCGGAAGCCGTTTGCGGCAGCATGATACCGGCCGCTTCATAGCGATGGCCCATATCTGCCTGCAGCAGCTGCCATACCTTATCGATGGCCGGGGCATGGGCGATACCGGCTTTCAGCTGCGTGGTATCCGAAAGCGGGGCATTCTCCTGTATAATGGAATGCTGCTGGCCGGTGATATTATATATTCCTTTGGCAAACCAGTCGAAGCTCCATATCAGCCCGGTAATGGCGATAAACAGGGTTATCCAGGTAGCGTAAAATCCCAGCACATTGTGCAGATCGTAATTGAGCCGTTTGGGCGAAGCGCCCCATTTAACGGCAAACCGCTGCTTGCGCGCCGCCTTATTGCGCGGCCACCAGAGGATGATACCGCTGATAAGCATGAACAGGAAGATAAAGGTGCACCAGTGCACGATTTGATCGCCGTAGGGGATGAGCAGGCTGATATGCAGGTAAAGCACGACGTTAAAGAAATCCCTGCGCATGTTTTTTACCTGCAGCACCTGCCCGTTATAGGGATTGATAAATACCGAATAGTAATAGCCGCCCTCTCCGTAAAACAGCACATAGGCCGCCCTGTTGGGCGGGCCGTAGTAAATAAATTGAGCGGGCTTGCCGGGCACCTGCTTTTCGGCAATCGTTTTCAGCTGCGAGGGTGGCAGGAATGACTGCTGCTGCGGGGCTACCGAGCGGTAAGGCTGGGTGGCGTTTTGCAGCTCGGGCGCAAAACAGTAGATAGCCCCGGTAAGGGATATGATAAGCACCACCAGCCCGGTTATCAGACCGAGCCAGAGGTGAATGGTAAGGACGATTTTCTTAAAACGTTGTTTCGCTGTCATTTTTCCACCAGGATTTGGGCAATGGAAGCAGGTACCGTAAAGTAGGGCATAAAAGAGGTGTTTTTTACAAAAAAGCGGATAAGGTTAATGGTCAATGGGTAATGGTCGATGGGTCGGTCAACGGCAATGCTCAGCTTTGGCCGGCATTGAATAAGTTGAAGAGGTCCTGGGCCCGGAGCTCCGATTCTGCCTTGTCCAGCATCCCGGTCAGCTGTTCCAGCTCGGCCCGGCTCAGCAGCAGCTGTATGCCCTGGCAGGGAAGGGGTACCACCATGCTTTTGTAGTAGGCACAGCAATCCGGGGGCGGGTCCACCAGGGGCAGCCCGCTGATAAAGCGGCAGAATTCATCGAATTCCCCGCGCAGGAAGGTGAGCGATACATTGCCGAAGGCGGCCTGTATATGGCTGCATTCCGCGCATTGCACCACATACCCGTGGTTATTATCGTAATAGAGTGTTTGAAACCGGCACATGCATTGATTTTAAAGCTGGTACAATGTAAAACAGGGCAAAAGTACCAGCCACCGGCAAGGCGGGGTTGCAAAAACAGAAAAACCGTTTACGCGATCAGAAAATATGGGAAATGTGGCAAGTGTGGAAAATATGAAGATGTGAGTGGCTCATTTTCACATTTGCCACATTTCTCACATCTCCACATTATTTTAAATCAGCTTCCGGCGTATTTTTCTTTGTATTTCTTCTGCGCAGTGGGAAATAAACTCCTCGGTGATTAGCTCCAGCTGGCTGATATCGATGGGCTTGGTGATAAAGCCCGCTTTGTGGCGCAGGGCGAAATTCCTGTCCTGGGGCATGGAGGAGGTGGTAAATAACACCACCGGGACGGGGTCGAACCGTTCCATCTGCCGCACCTGTTCCAGGGTTTCCCGGCCGTTCAGCAGGGGCATATTGATATCGATGATGATAAGACAGGGGGTAGAGTCAAGCGGGGGCAGGTTCCTGAGATAGGAAAGCAGGGCCATGCCGTCGGGAAAGGCAATGACTTCCACGTGGTGGCCATAGGGCTTAAACGCTTCTGCTACGAGTTCCCGGTCCTCGGGGTCGTCATCCGCATACAAAACAATACTTTTCGGCTCAATCGACTGGGTCATAAGTTGTGCTTGGGGGCAAATTTAAGGCAAAGACCTGTTTTAATGTAAAGACATATTTAAAATCCGACCAAATTTTCGATAGCAATATCATCCAGGTAGGGCTCCAGCAGGAAAGTGGAGGCGAAGGCCCTGATCCGGCGGATATGGAACCGGTATTTCCGGTAGCAGATCTCCACGTAAAAGCCATGGAGCTGGTACAGCACCAGCGTGATATCCTCCTCCTTTCTTTTGGCCAGGTAAACGCCTTCCAGGTAAACAAGATCTACCCTGGCACGCTCCTCAAGTATACCAAATTCATACAAGGTCATAAGATGTTCCTCCCTGGAATGGACACAGCAAATTTTATGCGTGAATAAAAATCGCCGGCAGATAAAATAAAATAAGGCATGTCCCGGATCAATAATAAAGGGCAAATGTAAGGATACCTTGCCAAAATACCCAACTACCACAGTCCGCGCTGATAGGTGATTGTAAGCGTTTCCCATTAAAAAATATTTATCGTGGAGCCCCGGCCGGCACTGGAAAAAGAAATTTTTCGTATTTTGAATAAGTATTGCTCAATTACCGGATAAGTTTTATCATACAATTGCCTGCCAGGTACTGCAAACTTTGTTGATTAACTGCTTATGAGTGTTGTATACAACGATATGGAATTGCTGCGTGCAATGGCCTCGGGCGATAAAAACGCCCTGGTGCTGTTATACCATCGCTACTGGCAGCGGCTCTTCCTTGCGGCGCACAATGTATTAAAGGACAAAGCGGCCTGCGAGGACATTGTGCAGGAAGCCTTTCTGCAGCTATGGCAACGCCGCGAAACGCTGCAGGTGCATACCTCCCTTGAAGCCTATCTTTTTTCCACCATCCGCTATAGTGTTTTCCATTACATAAAAAAAGAACGCGCGCGCGCCGGGGTGTTTGAACAGCTTACCAGCCGCCTGTACAATGCTACGCCCGAGGAGATTGTAACGGAAAAAAATATCCGTGTCAGGGTGGCCGATGTGGTGGAAGCCCTGCCTGATAAATGCCGGGAAGTGTACCGCCTTAGCCGCGAGGAGCAGCTCAGCCACCGCGAAATAGCCGACCGCCTCAATATCTCTACCAAAACGGTAGAAAACCAGCTCACCATCGCCCTTAAAAAAATACGCTTCACCATGGCCCGGATAGCCGGGATTTTCTTTTTCTGATTTTTTTTTGTGCTGTTTTGGGGGATCGTGCCTTTTTCATACACATTCCCTGAAATAACTACTTTTTGAACAAGGAAGCGTTTTTATTACTGATCAATAAGTTTATTGCCGGCAAGGCATCGCCGGAAGAAGAACAGCTGCTTATCAACTATTTTGAAAGCTTCCAGCATTCCGCTGCCTGGGACGAGCAGGAGCTCGGCCCCCGGGAAGCGCTGGAGCAGCAGCTGCTGAACCGGCTGCAGGCGGCCCTGCCTGCGCCCGCCCTTAAAAAATCACCCGTATTCCGGTTCGGACGGCGGATGGCGGCGGCAGCCGTATTTTTTGCCCTGGCCGCGTCTTTCTATTTATTAAGGAACCGGCTGTTCCATACCCCGGTGCCCATGCAGGAGATCGTTACCCGCTTTAAGGAACGCCGCCAGGTGCAGCTGGAAGACGGTACCGAAATATGGATGGAACCGGGCAGCCGGCTGCTGTACCCCGAGCATTTTAACGGCGATACCCGGGAAATAACCCTTACCGGCGGCGCTTTTTTTGAGGTGGCCAAAAACCCGCTCCATCCTTTTATCATCCATACCGGCACCATCAGCACAAAAGTGCTGGGCACCTCCTTTAACGTAAAAGCCTACACGCCTTCCAAACAGGAGGTAGCAGTGGTCACCGGCCGGGTGATGGTGCAATCCGAAAACAACACCGGCGCCGATACCGCGCAGGTCATACTAACGCCCAACCAGAAAGTGGCCTGGAATGAGCAGCAGCGCAGGCTGGAAAAATCGGTGCTGCCCAATACCGCCTATTATGCGCAGCGGCGCTATGGCAAATTCATTTATGAAGGAGAAACGATTGCCGCCGTGCTGGATGATATCCGGCAGCAGTACAATGTGGAGGTGCAGCTGAACAGCCCTGCATCGGCCTGTACGTTTTACGGCGATTTTGACGTGCGGCAGGATGTAGACAAGGTGCTCAATGCGCTGGCCGCTACCCTGAACGCACATGTAAAAAAAGAAGCCGGCGCCAATGCCTGGAGTATTTCGGGCGGTGGTTGCGCTTCGCCAAAATTGTAACCAAAACTCAACAGATATGAGCATTACCTATCATTTCATTGCACCTGGTTAAAGAAGGGCGGCCGCGCATAATATCTGAGCCCCTATTTATTCATTAACCCTCTTTACAGGTATGCAAAAAAAAGCACCTCCATTTTTCCTAAAAATGGCCTCTGTTATGAAATTATCCATACTTACCATTTCCATCCTGTGCTGTACGGCAGCCGGCTTAAAAGCTTCTTACACCAATGCCCAGCCGGTATTGGAAAAGAAGGTGACCCTGCATGTGAAAGACATACCGCTCAAGGAATGCCTTGACAAGATTTCCCGGGCGGCGGAAGTATCTTTTATATATACGGGCAGCCAGGCGCTTACAGACAATCGCGTGAACATAGATGTAAAAGACAGGAAAATAGGCCTTGTGCTGAATGCCCTGCTGGGACCGCTGCCATTATCGTACGTGGTGGTGGATGAGCACATCGTTATCAGGTACGATGCCAATAAAAAACTCGCTGCTGCCGCCGCGGCCAATGCGCCAAGGCCAAAGGAGGAGTCCGCCACGCCCGGCCCGGAGCTCAGCTTACCGGTGCACGGCGTGGTACGAAACGCTAAAGGTGAATTGCTCAAAGGCGCCACGGTGCTTATCAAGGGCACCACCATCGGCACCTCCACCAACGATAAGGGGGAGTTCGATTTGAAGAGCGTGCCGGACAATGCGGTGCTGGTCATCACCATGGTAGGCTACAAGCCTTACGAGGTGAAGGCGAAGGCTTCGGTATCCATTACGCTGGAAGAAGGCGGCGTGCTGGAAGACGTGGTGATTACCGGTTTCCAGAAAATTGACAGAAAGAAATTCACCGGCGCGGCCGTTACCCTCAAAGCCGATGATATCAAGATTGACGGCACTACGGATGTAAGCCGTATGCTGGAAGGACGTGCCGCCGGCGTATCGGTGCAGAACGTATCGGGCACCTTTGGTGCGGCGCCCAAAGTGCGTATCCGCGGCGCTACCTCTATCACCGGCGAAAACAAGCCCCTGTGGGTAATAGACGGGGTGGTGCTGGAAGACATCGTGAATATCTCCAATGACCAGCTCTCCAATGGCGACCCCAGCACCATGCTCGGCTCGGCGGTAGCGGGGCTGAACGTAAACGATATCGAGACATTTGATATCCTGAAAGACGCCGCCGCCGCCGCTATCTACGGTGCGCGCGCTATGAATGGCGTTATCGTTATCACCACCAAGAAAGGTAAGGTAGGCAAGCCGGTGTTCTCCTATACAGGCAATTTCGGCGTGCAGCTGAAGCCTACGTATGCCAACTATGATATCATGAGCTCCGCCGACCAGATGTCTGTGTATGCAGAGCTGGAGCGCAAGGGCATGCTGCGGTATTCCGACCTGGTGAATGCGCGCAATTCAGGCGTATACGGCCGGCTGGCAAAGCTGCTGCAATACCCGAACGCCAGCGGTGCTTTTGAAGTAGAGAACACGCCGGCGGCCAGGCAGGCCTGGCTGATGCGCTACGCCAACGCCAATACCGACTGGTTTGATATCCTGTTCCGCAACTCCCTTACGCAGGAGCATACGCTGAGCGTATCTACGGGCAACGATAAATCGCAGTCGTATTTCTCTACCAGCTTTTATAATGATAACGGGTGGACAAAAGCGGACAATGTAAAACGTTATACCGTGAACATCCGTAATAACTATAATATGACGGACAAGCTGTCTGTTGGCTTCCTGGTAAACGGCTCTATCCGCCAGCAGCGGGCACCGGGCACGGAAGACAGGAAGACAAACCCTGCCGAGGGCTCCTATAGCCGTGATTTTGATATCAACCCCTTCAGCTATGCGCTGAATACAAGCCGCGTGCTGACGGCCTATGACCCTGCCGGCAAGCTGGAATATTTCACGCGTGATTTTGCTCCTTTTAATATTCTGAACGAAATCAATACCAACTATATCAAGCTGAACGTGGCCGATATAAGGCTGCAGGGCAATCTTACCTATAAGATACTGCCTTCGCTGACCTATGATTTCGTGGGTGCGCTGCGCTATGCCAAAACAGGCGAGGAGCACCAGGTGATGGAAAGCTCCAATGAAGCCGGTGCTTACCGTTCTGCGGCCACCTCGGTTATCCGTGACGCCAACCCGTTTCTGTACCGCGACCCGACAGATCTGAACCTGCCACCGGTGGTGGTGCTGCCTTATGGCGGCTTTTACAAAACGGTTGATCGCCAGCTGATCAACTATACGTTCCGCAATATGCTGACGTATAATAAATCGTTCAACGACGGCGACCATGTGCTGAATGCGCTGGTAGGGCAGGAGGTAAAGTATGCCGACCGCCAGATGGCCAACAATACCGGCGTAGGCTACCAGTACAGCAATGGCGGCGTGCCTTATATCGACTACCGTTTTATCAAGATGATGACGGAGGATAACAATGCTTATTACGGCCTGAGCCAGGAACGCGACCGATTTGTGGCTTTCTTCGCCAACGCTACCTATACCTATAAAAGCAAGTATACATTTTCCGGTACGGTCCGTGACGATGGCTCCAACCGCCTGGGCAGCTCACCGCAGGCGCGCTGGTTGCCTACCTGGACCTTGTCCGGCGTATGGAACGTAGATCGCGAGAAGTTCCTGGAGAACGCTACGCAGCTGAGCCACCTGATGCTGAAAGGCAGCTATGGCCTGAATGCCAGCATCGGCGACGCTACCAATACTACCGCCATTCTGCGTACGCAGATTACCAACCGTCACTACCTCACCGACCAGCAAACAGCTATCAGCATCAAGAACCTGGAGAATGCCGATTTGACCTGGGAAAAGAAATACGAGCTGAACATCGGTACGGATATAGGGCTGTTTAAAGAGCGCCTGGGCCTGACGGTGGACTGGTACAACCGCAACAGCTTTGACCTGATCCATATCATCAAGACATCGGGCATCGGCGGTGAGATATTCAAGGCGGCCAACTATGCGGATTTAAAATCACATGGTGTAGACGTAGGCCTTACGGGCAAGATCATCCGGGGACGTAACTGGTCCTGGAGCAGCTCGCTGGTATTTGGCTACAATACCACTACGGTGACCAATGCCAAGAACCAGCCGATGATACTTGACCTCGTAAAGCAGGAAGGCGGCGCCAAGGAAGGATATGCAGTGCGCGGCCTGTTTTCCGTGAAGAATGCCGGGCTCGATCCCTATAACGGCCTTCCGCTATTTACCAGCGACAAGGGCCTGACTGACTACGGCGTATACATGCAGAGCCTGAACACCTCTTACCTGAAATACGAGGGGTCTGTAGATCCTAAGTATACAGGGGGCTTCAGCAATACGGTGTCGTTCAAACAGCTTACCCTGAATGCGCTGGTGACTTACCAGGCGGGCAATAAGATCCGGCTTACACCGGTGTACAACGCCAACTATTCTGATTTGAACGCTTTGCCGGGCGAGTTCAAGGGACGCTGGTCGCTGCCGGGTGACGACAAGCTCACCAATATACCGTCGGTGGCCATGCTTTATGTGCAGAGCGATTTGATCAACAATACGCAATACCCTTATACCAACTATAACTATTCGGAGGCAAGGGTAGCAGACGGCGGGTTTGTGCGCCTGAAAGCGGTAAGCCTTTCGTATGCGCTGCCGGCCAGCCTGGTCAACAGGGTTGGCTTTAAAACGGCCAGTGTGACGGCGGTGGGCAATAACCTGTGGCTGATTTATTCAGATAGCCGCCTGCATGGCCAGGACCCCGAGTTTTTCAACACAGGCGGTGTGGCGCTGCCGATCAACAAACAGGTGACTTTTTCCTTGAAAGTTGGCTTTTAACCTAAACTATTTGTAATTATGAAAAAACATTCAATATATCTGCTGCTGGCCGGTGCGGTGATGGTCTTTGCGGGCTGTAAGAAGTACCTGGAAACCTTGCCGGATAACCGCACGGTGGTAACGACCCCGGAGCAGGTGGCGCAGCTGCTTACCACGGCCTATCCGCGGTACAATTATCTCCCGTTCTGCGAGGCGATGTCTGATAACTCGGAAGACAAGGGCAATGCTACCCTGTTTGCCGATCCCAATGCGAATGCCATCAATACGCAGTCGTACAAGTGGGAGGTGGTACAGTTCCAGGACTATGACAGCCCCGAGGGTTATTTTCATGCCTGCTATAATGCCATCGCCGCGGCCAACCAGGCGCTGGAATTCAGCAGCGGGCCTGATTCTGCCGTCTATAGCGCCCACAGGGGAGAAGCGCTGGTAGCGCGCGCCTATGCGCACTTTATGCTGGTTACGCTTTTCTCCAAGGCATATGATCCCGTCACGGCGGCTTCGGACCCGGGTATCCCTTATGTGACAGCGGTTGAAAAGCATGCTTTTGTCAACTATACACGCGGCACGGTACAGTCTGTGTACGATAATATAGAAAAGGATCTTAACCGCGGCCTGTCGCTGATCCAGGACAAGCTATACGGCGATGCGCCCAAGTTTCACTTCACACAGCAGGCGGCGCATGCTTTTGCAACGCGGTTTTACCTGTTCAAGCGCGATTACAACCAGGTGATCAACCATGCCACGCAGGTTTTCGGCGGCGTTCCGATAGCCAACCTGCTGCGCAACTGGAACGGTACTTCGGCTACTTCCACACCGGTGGGCTACAGCGCCAGCGCGCTTGGCTATTATGGCCTGCAGGCGATTTATACCAAGGCGACGGAGAACTCCAATATACTCTTGCAGGAAGCCTATACCGTATGGGGCTCCAGCCTGGCCTATTACAGGTACGGCTACGGGAACAATATTTTTGCGCAATTTTATTATAATCCCAATGTAACCGGCGGTACGCTGGCTATCCCTTATAATACGTACGGCGCTACCCCGCAGTATTACAATGTGCCCAAGTTTTACGAAAACAACAACTACGATATCATCCCGCTGTTCAGCATGGAGGAAGTGCTGATGAATCGTGCGGAAGCATACAGCAGGGTGGGCAACTATCCTGCCGCGGTTGCGGATATCAACACATGGATAAGCAGGAACGTACGCAGCTATGTCGCCGCAACGCACAACCTTACCACTGTAAAAGCCGTTAATTTTTATGCGCCGGGCACCACAGACACTACGGGCTCGCTGGTGAACTCGATACTGTTCTTTAAGAGAGTGGCGTATATACACGAAGGCCTGCGCTGGTTTGATATCCTCCGCCTGGGGCTGAAGGTAAAGCATGAGTACTTTACCGGGGGCGCCGACTCACTGATGCCGGGTGACAAGCGCAGGGTTTTGCAGCTACCCCTTGAAGTGCAGCAGGCAGGACTTGAACTGAATCCCCGATAATCAACCTTATGCTGAATCTAAATCATTATGATATGCAACGAATAAGCAAAATTTTACTGGCCGCATTGCTGACGCTGACGGTGGCTTCCTCCTGCAGGAAGGATGAGAACGGCAGCCTGAGCACACCGCCCTATGGGCTGGGCGGCGATACCTGGGCAAAGACGAACGTGGACCAATGGATATATGACAGCCTTACCGTTCCGTTTAACATAGCGGTGAAATACCGCTGGGACGCCTGGGAGCTGGCGCTGGATAAAACCCTGGTGCCGCCGGATACTTCCAAGGTTATTCCTTCGCTGGCAGGTGTAAAAAATGTATGCTTTGCCCCTTATATACAGCAAACGGGCAGCACCGAGCTGCTGCGCAAATATGCGCCCAAGAACTTTGTGCTGGTGGGCAGTCCTCAGTATGACTACAACGGAACCATTACGCTGGGACAGGCGGAGGGTGGCACCAAGATCACGCTATACCTGATCAATTATTTCAGCCGGCTCAAGAAGGACAGCGCCAGCTTCAAGCAGATGATCCATACCATCCATCACGAGTTCGGGCATATCCTTCACCAGAATGTAACGTATTCCACCGCTTACCGGAGCATCACCGGCGGCTATACCGCTACCTGGTTCAATGTGACGGACGCAGCCGCGAGGGCGCAGGGCTTTATCACGGCGTACGCCATGGCGGCGCCCGATGAAGATTTTGTAGAAATGATCAGCTCCATGCTGGCAGGCGGACCCAACGGTCCTACGGGATATGACAACTATGACAAGCTGCTGACGCAGGCGGGGGCGACTACCAGCACAGCCTACCTGGCTATCAAGGCCAAGGAAGCGATGGTGGTGGATTATTTCGCCAAGACATGGAATATTGATTTTTATGCGCTGCAGGCCAAGTGCCGTGCTGCGCTGGGCGGATACTTACAATAATGCTAAAAAAACGAATTATGAAAAGGATACCTCTATTACTTTTTTTAGCAGCGGCAGTACTGGCCGGCTGCCAGAAAAAAGATGATTACCTGCTGGGCAAGACGCCCGACGAGCGGCTGTCGGCGGCGCTGGCGCAATACCAGAGCCTGCTTACCAAAGCGCCCTATGGCTGGAAAGTGTATGTGTACCCAAAGGGGCTGGAGGCTACGTATGGTGTGACTTCCGCGTTCTCGTACTACATGCAGTTCAAGGACAGCGGCTATGTGACGATGGTGTCTGATTTTGACACCACGACCGCCAGCGTACCCAAGACCAGCGGTTACCGTCTGAAGGCGCTGCAAAGACCTTCCTTAGAATTTGACAGCTATGGATATATCCATTTACCTTGTGATCCCGACCCGTCGATTTCAAAAAGCCCGGTGGCCAGCGAAGGCGGCGGCTATGGATGGGGCTCTGATTTTGATTTTTCCTTTGCCGATAACGACAGCCCTGATAAGCTGGGCGATACTATTCACCTGATGGGCAATTTCAATCACAGCCCGGCCATTATGGTAAAGGCCACGCAGGCGGAGCAAACGGCTTATAATAATCAGGGTCTGAAAAGCGCAATGGTGCTGGACAGAATACTGAACTATTACAAGAGAATTACGCTGGGCAGCACCTTGTACGAGATTACACCTGGCACGGGTTCCAAAAGCGTTTTCTTTAAATGGAAGGATGCTGCGGGCAACCTGCAGTCGTCGGTTTCGACGCCATACTATTATACTTCCGACGGTGTGTATTTCCTGAACCCGATAGTGGCCGGCAGCCAAACGGTGAAGAACATCGGTAAAATTGTTTTTGACAACAGCACGGCTACCGCTACGGTGGAAGTGAACGGCACAGCGGGTACGCTTGCAGGCGCTATTGCTTCAATACGCACGGATACGACAGCGCCGTACCGCTTCTGGAAGTATTCATCGGACCAGAATAACTACTACCGTTCCGGCACCGGTTTTCATGTAAACGGCGTGGATGATGCTTTTGGCGGCGGCAAGGTGGCCAACTATTATTACGTGCTGTTCTGGGCCAACTACAATCCGGCCTATGATGCTTTTGCAGCCAATGTGGGCGGCAGCCTTATAGGCCCGGCTACTACGCGGCCACCGGCGCCTTATACCCCGTCTGCCACCGCTTCCTATTTCACTGTAGACGGAAAAATTGTTTTTCGTGTGCTCGGCACATTTGGTTCAGCGACCTCCGTGTTCAATACTACGATGCGCACACAGATAGCCAGTGCCAGCGGCTATTACCTGGTGCAGCTGGGGCCGGCTTCCTACGATATGGTCAGCGCACTGGATGCCAAGGCATGGATCAGGTGGGCGATGTAGCTTTTTATTAAGCTATAAACAAACTGAAGATATGACTATGAAGAACGAGTGACTGATTTTTGGGCGTATGCCTCCTTCCGCAGGGAAGGGGGCATTTTTTATGTGACCCGGGCCCGGGAATTTTTGCGGACATTGTATGCATAAACGCCTATTTTTGCCGGAACACCGAAGCCATAATATCCCTTAAAGCCGCGAAATGATCCCTTATGCTATCGTAACGCCCTGTTTCAATGAGGGGCAGTCCATTGTTATATTTCTTCAGCGCCTGGAAGCCAGCCTGGGCAGTCTCAATGCGCCGTTTCACGTTATCGTGGTAGACGACAGCTCGGAAGATAATTCGGTGGCATTGCTCAATGATTTCAAATTCAACTCACCGCTGTTCCGCTTATCGGTACTAAAGCTCAAATTCAATGTAGGGCACCAGCTGGCTATTTACCAGGGCCTGCTCTATGCCAGCCGGGTGGAAACGGGGAATATTATCATCATGGATTCCGACGGGGAAGATGATCCCCGGGCTATCCCGCAGGTGCTGGGCATGAGCGATTATGATATCGTTGAAATAAAGCGCGGCAAGCGCAGCGAAGATTTCAGCTTCCGGCTGGCGTACCGGTTTTATAAGCTGATATTCCATGTTATAACAGGTAAGAATATGGACTATGGCAATTACTGTATGATCAGCCGGGGCATCGTGGAAAGGATAGCGCATACGGGATTTTTGCACCTGCCGGCCTATTTGCTGCGGCAAAAAGCCCGGCGTACCTATATTACGTATGACAGGGGTAAGCGCATACAGGGCGAGTCAAAGCTGGGCACCAAGGGGCTGCTGATACATGCGTTTAAATCCTTTATCGAGTTTGGGGAGGATTTGCTGCTGCTTTTCCTGAAATTATTCATCATCATCAGCATTGTGCTGGTGCTTATCGTGGGCAACCTCGTATACCAGAAGTTTTTTGCCAGAACGGCTATTCCGGGCTGGTTCAGCACCGTGGCCATGGAGCTGATCATCCTGGCCATCATATGCCTGGGCTTCTTTATTATCGGCATCCTGCTGCTCAACCTGATACACCAGCAGAACAACAGGGACCAGCAAAATATTTATACCGTGGTAAAATCGCCTTCCCCGACTACCTGACCTCTATTTTGGTTTCGCTTACCGGGATTCCTTTTGCATTGTATATCGCCAGGTGGTATATGCCGCCGGGCAGTCCGCCGGCATTGAGCTGCACAAGCTGTTTGTAAAGGTTGAGCGTAGCCGTGGCGCGCTGCACCTGCTGGCCCATGGTATTATAGAGCACCAGCGAATAAGTACCGGGGCTAACGCCGCTTATCTCTACATTCAGGCGGTCATGCACGGGATTGGGCCATGCCAATACCAGCAGGTTATCTTTTCTTTTCAGCAATAACACCGTGGTATATTCTTTTGTGCCGTCGATATTGATGATGGCAAGGCGGTAATAGTTATCGCCCATAAAAGGCTGTGCGTCTTTAAACGTGCCGCTGGCCGATACGGAAGCGGCGGGAATGCTGCCGATGGCATCGAAGCTTTGCCCGTCGCCGCTTTTTTCGATAACAACCTGCTGCACGTTGTAAAACATATCGAAGGTCCAGTACAGCTGGTTATAGCTGCTGAAGGCGGTGCCGGTAAACGAGCTCAGCTTTACGGGCAACGCTGCGCCGGCAAAGGTGAGGCTGAAAGCAGCTTTTGTATTTTCTATACCATCGGCTACCAGCAGGTAATTGGTGCCTGCTGCCAGCCCGGCGAAGTTGACGACCCCATTGGCGGTAAAAGTGGCGCAGCCGGCGGTGGCAGGATAGGCCTGGCCGGTGGGGCAGGAACTTACCTGGTACAGCGCCATTTCTACCCCGGTAACGCTGCAGGCCGCCTGTGCGGCAGGGGTGGTGCCATAGCCGGATACGCTAACTGATAAGGTGCCGCCCGCAGAAGTTTTAAAAGGGTAATACGCGGTATTGGTAATACCCGTACCGTTGCTGATACAAAAACCCCTGTATTGCGGGTCCGTCAGCTTATTGCTGGTAGCATGGGCCAGGTCGAAGGGCACGGTGGTTCCTGCCGCCAGCGCAGTGGAGGGAAAGGATGCCGGGCATTCGTCTTTAGACTCCACGGTCTGCGCCAGCTGTGTCATTTCGGTGGCAAACAGGCCGCAGGAGCCATAGGTATTACCCTGGGGGGTAACCGTATACAGGGCGGCCTGGAAGGCTGAATAATCAGGGCTTGTTCTTTTTACGCCTGTCAGCACGGCAAAGTGCATCAGCTTACCGGGATTGACATAAGGATACCCGAAGCCGGCGGACTCGAAATTATCGTTGATATGTCCCAGGTTCATGGCATGTCCCAGCTCATGCAGCAATACCGTTTCCAGGTCCACATCCGAATAGGAGCTGGAAGCGGGAGGGCAGGGGCCGCTGGTAAATGAGGCAGATCCAACGGATACGCCTGCATTGCGGATAACAATATCGAACCCGGTCCTTTGCGGCTGGTTGGTGGCTACCGGCAGGCACATGCTGGCATAGGAATAGCATACGGCCAGCACGCCGTTGGCCAGCGGTGCGGTACCGGTAGCGGTATTATCGAACATAATCGTTCCACTGTTATTCAATGCCTGGTTTGTGGTAGTATTGGGTGTGCCTTCAATAATATTTACGCCTGTGAGCTCTTTCCAGGTGGCCAGCGCCCGCTGAAAGGTAGCTTTCTGGGGAGCGGTGCTCATGTCAACGCCGCCATTGGCCGTATTGGTGCTGTAAAAAACATTGTAGCCGCCGCTACCGTTCCTGTTCATCAGGTTGAGCTCTTTTGTTACGGTTGTGCCCGATGTAAATGTGCCGGTAAGAATAGAGTACCACACATTGAGCGGGGTAGCGGTGGTGCCGGTGCTGCCGGCGCCATTTGATATGGTAACGGTGCCGGTGCCGGCGCGCGAGGGTACACGCACCTGTATGGTATTATCATTCCAGACAAGTATCAGCGGGTCGCCGGGGAGCACAGGAAAATTAACCGTGCCCGAGGCGAAGTTGTTGTCCTCAAAAAGAATGGCGCCATTACCACCGGTGCTGTCAAAGCCGGAGCCGGTAATGGTAAGTACGTTATTGGCCGGGTCCAGGGTGGCCCCTGCACGGACGGTAGCAGGCGAAAAGCCCGAAATAGATACGGCCATTGCCTGGTCTGCCCTGGCAGCTGCAAAAGTGGATACCCGGAAAGAAGGTTTTTTATTAAGGAAACTGCGGCCCGTTGCTTTCTGGAGAGAGGGGTATAGTTCGGTTTCTATCCGGCCATACTCCAGCAAGGGGTCGCTGGCGGTTTGGGTGCGCAGGTTATATTTAAAAAAGCCCTGGGCGCTGCTGTACACATCATACAATACATTACCGGAGCGTGGCGCGGTAAGATTCAGCTGGTTGGGATAGCAACAAAAAATACCAATATCGTTCTTCCGGAGGCTGAGCAGGTCGCTGGCTTCAATCATCTGCAGGCCTACTGTGCCGCCCTGGGTCATCACTTCAATGGTATCCCTTACGGAAGCGCCTTTAAATACTTTATATACTTCTACTTTGCTGGAAGTGAAAATCATGGTATGACCGGGATTCCAGAAGGATTCCTGGCTAACGACTTTTCCTTCGGCAACAACGGGGGAATTACGAAGTTTTTCCTGCAGCGATACAAGAAACAATGATTGGGAAATACCTGCAAGGCTAATGCACAGGAGGGTGCTGAGAAAAGCGGCTTTTCTGACAGTGGATATTGGGTTCATACGGGAAAACAGGTTACAATTAGAAGGCCAAGATAATAAAAGGGCGGATTTACGGACAATAAAGTTTATTGTGTAATGCCTGCCCAAAAAGATGCCCGGGAGGTAAATTCTGGTAAAATTATGCATGGTGGTGGTTCTGGCTTTGAAAAGGGTGCATGACAGGTTATTGGAAAGTACACGGGTACCGGCGGATAGGATAGTAGGTCGAAATTAGCTGCTTAGCATCAGGTGATACATATATAGTTATTAACATAACTGCTGAATTTGTAGATTATTGTAGTAGCCGTCCGGAATATTTTAACTCCATAAATAACGTGCCACGGTGCGGCTGCCGGGGGAATGGAAAACGGGAAAAATCCCCCCCGTTTTTTAGTTTTAACGCTATTTGGTACTACTATCCCTTTAGTATCCCTTGAGTAGACCTTTAGTATCGCCTCAGTACCCCGGGATACGAAAATGAGAACAATAAAATAGTAAATTACGCACAGAAACAGCCTGCGGCAGCAGGCATAAGACTGCGTTTATTCTATGCACACAAATAAGCGGTATTGGCTGGATGCCGGGCCATGGGTTCTTTTAATTGCCGGTGCCATCACCGCGCTGTGGCTCCAGTTTCACTATAACAAATTCATCGAGATTGACTCGCTTTCTTATATCAATATAGGTGAGCTGTATGCTGCCGGTTTGTTCCAAAAGGCCATCAACGGTTACTGGTCGCCCCTGTATTCCTGGGTGATAGCTGTCTTTATAAAGCTGGGCGTAAGACCCCATGTTACCTGTTATTATATAAACGCAGCGGCCGCCCTCGCCTGTTTTTATTTCATTCAAAAGCATAGCCGCCGGTATTTAAAAAACCCGGTCATATACCTGTTGTTTCAGCTGTGCATGATTGTGCTCCTGCTGTTTTATGCCTTGTCTGAGCTATCGCCGGATTTGATGGGAACGGCAGCCACGCTTTGGTTTTTGACCATTTTGTGGTCAGGCGGTTTTTATACCTCGTACCGCCTGCCGGTATGGGCGGGTATTGCCGGTGCCATTATGTTTTTGGCCAAGTCGTATAATTTTGTGTTCCTGCACGGGCTTTTTTTTATTTTGCTGATAGCAGGCGCCTGGTCGCCCGCCAAAAGAATGGAACGGCGGTACCAAGCCCCGGGTCTTGCATTCCTGGTGTTCTGGTGCGTTTCGCTGGTATGGCTTGTTCCGCTCAGCATACATGAAGGGAAACCGGTTTTTTCCACTGCCGGCGGTTATTCGCATAACTATGCGGGTCCCGGCCATCCCGGCCACCCGATTGTACGGGAGGTGATCCCTCCTCCTTTTGAAGAAGCCTATACGGCATGGCTGAACCCGGCCAACCAGCTGGATGACCGTCCCTGGTCTGCTTTTGGCAGTGTCCACAATGCTTTTTACCAGCTGCGTAGTATCATAGCCAATGCCATCGTCCTGGTCAAAATCCTGAATAGCTGGTATATCAGGATGGATGTATTGCTGATCTGCGCGGGGTTGCTGGCATTATATGATAAAAAAAGACTGCTCGCTGCTTTCTCACAGGCCAGGCTATGGGTGCTGGTCCTTGTGATCTATCCATTGGGGTATTTGCCTTTTTTCGTGGAAGGGCGATACATTTATATAGAAGCCCTGCTTATTTTACTCTTGTTTTTTTACCTCCTGGAGGAAGCAGGAAACCGGTTTTCAGCTACAGCCAGGAAGAAAATACTTTTTGATATGCTGCTGGCAGTGGCGGTGCCGGTGTTTCTTGCTATTCAGTCGGTATCCTTTACACGACAGAAAATCCGGATGTACCAATATGCCCAATTGCTGTATGCATGGCAGCAGCAGCTGCCGTTTTTGCGGGGAGAACGGATTGTGACCGATAAAGGAAATTATATATTGGCTACACAGCTCTGCTATACCATGAATGCCAGGCTGTATGGCGTATGGCGCCCGGAAGCGCAGGATAAGGTACGGCAATACCGCCTGGGGTATTTGCTTACCTCGAGCCGCCGGCAGGAGCCTTTTGTTCAGCTGGTAAAGGAGATAGCTGCGGGAAAAGAAAGTATTTATGTATACAGGTTTGTTTTTTAAACCGGTAAATTGCCGGGCCCTTTTGGTGATCAATGCCAACACTTAACATGAAACTACATTCCCTCCAATTACTGCGCGCTGTAGCCATAGGGCTTGTGGTATATGCACACTCCATCGATCTCCAGATGGCGTTTTCGGTTTCACAGGCTGTGTTTTTCTTGAAAGAAAAATGTCTTCAGCCCGTTATGGAACAATAATTGGATAGGCCTTGCCGGGGATGCATCTTATTCTATTTATTTAACCCATATGCTTGTTTTCTTCCTGCTTTCATTGGTATATAAACAGGTAAAATACTGGGCCATACCAGACCTGGCTATTATACTGCAGCTGGCGCTGGCTATGATAGCGGGAACCTGGTTTTACACAAAGGTGGAAAGACCGCTGTTGCGCAAAATAAACGGCCCGGGTACCCGGGCCGCCAAAATAAAATGATGCTGGTATTGCTTTATTGTAAAGCTGCTTTGCTTGCCAATCCTTCCGCCGCCGGATTGGAACGTTTTGCGCTGTTCTGCTCTTTCAGCTTCTTTCTTTTTTGATACAACACATAAGACAGGGTGGCCAGCAGCAGCGGCAGGAACATGAATACCCAGTCGGGCTTCCCGATGGCGATGATGGAATAGGTAGCCCCGATCAAATCAAAGAACAAACCGGCATAGGCCCATTCCTTCAGGCGGGGAAAGCCGGGGACAAGGATGGTGATGGCGCCCAGCAGCTTGGCCACGCCAATAAAGGGTACAAAGTAAACCGGGTAGCCCAGCTCATTGTGCATGCCCTGTATGGCTACGGGGTGGCTCATGATATCAGGGATGGCTGAAAAAATCATAAAGGCGGCGAATAAGCCGGTGAAAATCCAGTAGAAAATGTTTGTCTTTTTCATAACATGTAAGTTTTAAGCGCGATTGAATTGTTTTCTGTTTTGATAATTTGATAGAGCAAAGCTATATACACGGTGCATGTTTTGTGAGGTGTGTCTACGTCAATTTGGGGGGTGATTTGCGATCCTTTCTGACGCTAACAAAGAAATGAGCACAGGCGGTGGGCGGGTTTCCCGGGAAATCACTTAAATTTAGGAAGGCATATTACTACTTACATAAAACCTCCCTGCTATGAACTCACGCCGCGATTTCCTGCAAAAAATTGGCCTTTCCGCTATGGCCCTGTCCCTGTCTAAATATAGTGTGGCCAGCAGCTGCAATAGTATTGATTCCGCATACGACGGGCCGGTGCTGCGGGTAGCCATCATGGGCCTGGGTAGCTATGGCACACGGGTGGCGGACGCCATGCAATCCTGTACAAAGGCAAAGCTGGTGGGCGTTATCAGCGGTACGCCCGCCAAGATAAAAAACTGGCAAAGCAAGTATAATATCCCGGAGAAGAATTGCTATAACTATGAGAATTTCGATAGCATCAAAGGCAATCCCGATATCGATGCGGTGTATGTTATCACACCCAATTCCCTGCACCACGGCTATGCGATACGGGTAGCCAAAGCCGGTAAGCACGTCATTTGCGAGAAGCCGATGGCGCTCAACGCACGCGAGGGGCAGGAAATGGTGGAGGCCTGCAGGCAGGCGAATGTGAAGCTGCTGGTAGGCTACCGCATGCATTTTGAGCCAAAGACGCTCGAGATTATCCGGATGCGGAAAGCAGGCGATTTCGGTAAAATCATGTTCTTCCAGGGGCTTACCGGTTTCAGGATAGGCGACCCCACGCAATGGCGGCTGAACAGGCAGCTGGCCGGCGGCGGCTCACTGATGGACATTGGTATTTATTCCATCAATGGTGCCCGTTATATGGTAGGCGAAGACCCGATTTGGGTAACGGCGGAAGAAACAAAAACAGATACGCAGAAATTTAAGGAGGGCGTGGACGAGACCATCCAGTTCCAATTGGGCTTTCCCTCGGGAACGGTGGCGTCCTGCCTCTCTACCTATAGCATGAATAACCTGGACAGGTTTTTCCTGAATGGCGATAAAGGGTTTGCCGAACTGCAACCCGCCACCGGTTACGGCCCCATACAGGGACGCACCAATAAAAGCGAGCTGACACAACCCCATGCCACGCACCAGACCGTGCAGATGGACGAGATGTCCGGTATTATACTGGAAGGCAAGCAGCCCATCGTCCCGGTAGATGGGGTAGAGGCCGTCAAAGATTTGAAGATCATCGATGCCATCTACCAGTCCACCAAGACAGGTAAAAAAGTAGACCTGTCGCTCTGATTAACTACTACGCTTTTTACGGGGGTATAAAGGATTGGGCATCCTGGAAGGCGGCGCCGGCTGATAGGTCCGGCTGCTGCCGGGCATTTTTTCCGTAAGGGTCATATCAGGCGCCAGCACAGGCATATTATCGGGCGGAAGGGCATATACCTTCCCGCGCGATGTTGCATGGAGCAAAACAGCTTTGCCATTGATTTCCATGAAATTGCGGGGGCGGCCATAGATGCCAGCATTGGGGACCGTGGTCTGCCCGGGCGCGGCGGTATCTCCTTTGGGCCATCCCATTTTCCGGAGCGAGTCCATATGCTCCTTCAGGTAGGGTTTTGACGGGGGCTGCTGGGCAACTGCAAAAGCAGCTGCCAGCATAGCGATACCGATGGCAACGGGCCTTTTCATAACGACTGTTTTTTAGCCGATGCAGGGAAACCCGGGATTACACAAGAATTAATGTGAAAATGTGAGAAATGTGGGAAATGTGAAATATGCCGCGACCTTCATTCGCACATTTCCCACATTTCTCACATTTTCACATTGTTATCCTTTTCTCCATTTTTTGTAGGCATTGATCAGCCCGTTGGTAGAGCCGTCGTGCGAAGCCACCACTTCCTCGTTTTGCAGCTCGGGCAGTATTTTGCCGGCCAGCTGCTTGCCCAGCTCCACGCCCCATTGGTCAAAGCTGAAGATATTCCAGATAACGCCCTGCACAAATATTTTATGCTCATACAATGCGATGAGCTGGCCCAGGGTAAAGGGAGTAATCTTTTTTACCAGGAATGAATTGGTAGGGCGGTTGCCCTCAAATACTTTATGCGGCAGGAGCGCGGCGATGGCTTCTTCTTTCAGGCCGGCTTTTTCCAGCTCCGCTTTGACCTCGGCGGCTGTTTTGCCGTTCATCAGCGCTTCCGTTTGCGCAAAGAAATTGGACAGCAGTTTGGGATGGTGGTCGCCGATAGGGTTGTGGCTGATGGCCGGCGCGATAAAATCGCAGGGGATGAGCACGGTGCCCTGGTGGATAAGCTGGTAAAAAGCATGCTGGCCGTTGGTGCCGGGCTCGCCCCAGATAACGGGGCCGGTTTGCCAGTGCGCACGCTTGTTGGCGCGGCTTACATATTTACCATTGCTTTCCATATTGCCCTGCTGGAAATAGGCCGCAAAACGGTGCATGTACTGATCGTAGGGGAGGATGGCCTCGGTTTGGGTGCCAAAGAAACTGGTGTACCAGAGACCGATAAGGCCCATGAGCACGGGAATGTTTTTTTCGAAAGACGCTTGCGCAAAATGATTATCGCTTTCATGCGCGCCGCGCAGCAGCTGCTCAAAATTATCATAGCCGATGGTAAGAACGATAGACAGGCCGATGGCGCTCCAGAGCGAGTAGCGGCCGCCCACCCAATCCCAGAACTCAAACATATTCGCCTTGTCGATACCGAATTTTACCACGTCCTTTTCATTGGTGGAAAGCGCCACAAAATGTTTGGCTACCTGCGATTCGTCTTTGGCGGTATTGAGAAACCACTGCCGGGCGCTGTGCGCATTGGTCATGGTCTCCTGGGTGGTAAAGGTTTTGGAAGCGATGAGGAACAGGGTTTCTTCCGGCGTCACTTTTTTGAGCGTTTCAGCCATATGGGTGCCGTCTACATTGGATACGAAATAGGGTTGTATCCCGGGCACCCAATAGGGCTTGAGCGCTTCGGTGACCATCACAGGCCCCAGGTCGCTGCCGCCGATACCGATATTAACGATATAGCGAATGTTTTTGCCGCTATACCCTTTCCATTCACCGCTGTGTATTTTGGCGGCAAACTGTTTCATTTGCTTCAGCACGCGCAGCACATCGGGCATCACATCTTTGCCATCGCTGTAGACAGGCTTGCCGGAAAGGTTGCGCAGGGCGGTATGCAGCACGCTCCTGTTTTCCGTTTCGTTGATCTTTTCACCGCCAAACATGGCGCTGATGGCATCGGGCAGCCGGCAGTCATTGGCCAGCTGCAGCAAAAGCTCCAGGGTCTTACTGCTGATGATATTCTTGGAGTAGTCGAATAATATATCGTTGTATGGGATGGCGTATTTGTCAAAGCGGCCGGCATCCTTTGCAAACAAATCGCGGAGCCGCGTTTGTTTCATTTCATTGCTGTAGTGGTCTTGTAATGCCTGCCATGCGCTGGTGCTGGTTGAATCGATCCGTGGGAACATACGTAATTTATTTATCTGCTGCTGAATAGGTTACTATCGCAAATTAAACTAAAAAGATATGCCATAGCTGTAGCAGGCGGCTGAATTTTGACAGCGTGCTGCAGCTATGGCATACCTTTTAAATAAATGAGCTTATCCCTTCAGCTTTTTTACGGCTTCAGTTATTTTGGGCACTACTTCAAAGGCATCGCCTACGATACCGTAGTCGGCTGCTTTAAAGAAAGGCGCTTCGGGATCTTTATTGATGACAACAATCACCTTGCTGCGGTTTACCCCGGCCAGGTGCTGGATAGCGCCGGAGATACCGATGGCGATATAGAGATTGGGCGCAATGGCCAGCCCTGTTTGTCCTACGTGCTCATGGTGCGGGCGCCAGTGGGCATCGGCTACCGGGCGGCTGCAGGCCGTGGCGGCATGCAGGGCATGGGCCAGGTCTTCTACCAGCGCCCAGTTTTCGGGGCCTTTCAATCCGCGACCGCCGCTTACTACTACCTCGGCCTCGCTAAGCGGTATTTCGCCGGTTACTTTGTTAACGGAAACAACTTTTGTTTTGGGCGCTTCCACGGCTGCGTCAAGCGCTACTATTTCCGCCGTGCCTTCGCCTGCCTTGATGGCATAGGCATTGGGGTTGAGGGCAATGATCCTGATGGGAGTGGCAACGGAAATTTTTGCAAAGGCCTTTCCGCTGAATACGTTTTTCTTTACCACGAAACCGCTGCCGGTTTCGGGCAGGGCTACGGCGCCGGCCACCAGCCCGGCTTTTAGCCTGGCAGACAGGCGGGGTGCGATGGCCTTGCCATCCACATTATTCGAAAAAACCACGATGGTAGCGCCGGCTGTTTCCACTGCTTTGGCAATGGCTTTGGTATACGCCTGTGCGTCGAAATGATTGAGCGTATCCTTGTTGATATGGTAGATCTTTTTTACCCCGTATTTTCCCAGGGCGGCCAGGTCTTCGCTGGTAGTGCCCAATACAACGCCTTCAGCAGTAGTACCTGTTTGTTCCGCTATTTTGGCGCCATAGCTAAGGGCTTCCAGCGATGCTTTTTTTACATGTCCTTCGGCCTGGTCGATGAATATTAATACACTCATATAAATAGGTAAATGCGTTAAAGAATCGGTTAAAAATCGGGGAATATTAAATGGCTTTCGCTTCTTCGTGCAGCAGCCTTACCAGCTCGGCCGGGTTATCGGCAGGCACCAGCTTTACCCCGGCTTTGGCAGGGGGCAGCTCAAAACCGGCTACGGAAGTCAGCGCTTCCACGGCCACGGGCTCTACGGGCTTGAGGGGCTTGGTGCGGGCGCCCATGATACCCTTCATATTGGGAATGCGTTGTTCGGCCATACCTTTCTGGCAACTGACGACCAAGGGCAGGGCTGCCTCTATCACTTCTTCGCCGCCTTCTATTTCGCGGGTGATGGTGGCGTTGCTGCCACTCAGCTCAAATTTGGTGGCCAGCGATACATAGGGCATATCGAGCAGCTCGGCTACCATGCCGCCGATAGAGGAACCGTTGTAATCGATGGTTTCCTTGCCGGTAAAAACAAGATCATAGCCACCCTGCTTTGCCACTTCGGCTATCTGCGCTGCAATGTAAAAGCTGTCATGGCTGTCGGCATTAACGCGGATGGCCTCATCGCCGCCCAGCGCCAGCGCCTTGCGGATGATGGGGTCTGCATCGGCAGCGCCCACCGTCACCAGGTGCAGGACAGCGGAAGGATCTTTCTCTTTCAGCTCGATGGCCCTTACCAGCGCATACCACTCATCATATGGATTGATGATCCATTGTACGCCGTCGGCGGCGAATTTCGTATTGTTATCCGTGAAAGCTATTTTTGCCGTGGTGTCGGGTGTTTTGCTGATGCAGACTAAGATCTTCATGTCGTCTTTTATTTTGTTTTAAATAAACTTCCGGAACTGCCTTATCTCATACCCGGAGACTTGAAACCTATAAAGTTGTTTATGCAACTAAAGCAAAGATAAGTGAAGCAAAGATATATTTCAACGGATAGCGGAAAAATTATTATATAAGAGATGGATCGTATAGCGCAGATTATGGAGATGCTGAAAACCAGTCCCGCAGATAATTTTCTGCAACATGCCCTTGCACTTGAATACATTAAAAAAGGAAATGATATGGCCGCGCGATCAATTTTTGAAGAAGTATTGGCGCGTGATCCGGGATATATCGGTTCTTATTACCATCTTGCAGGGCTGTTGGAAAGAAACGGTGAAAAAGAGCTTGCCATACAATGGTATGAAAGGGGGATGAAGGCTGCAAAAACAGCAGGTGAACAGAAGACATACAATGAACTTAGGGCTGCCTATGAAGCCCTCATAGATTAAAGATTGGTTAAATTGGTAAAAAGTTAACGAGAAGGGTGTGAAATTGCGGCCAAATTGATATGTATAAGACAAAAACCCCCTAACCGGGTACACGCAAAATTCAATATTGTTATGGCAACTGCGAAGAAACAAGCGAAGAGAAAACCTGTGCAAGTACTTCATCCCGGAGAGATACTCAGGGGTAAACTGGTAGAGAAAAAAATCACGCAAAAGGCTTTTGCCCGTTTAATCGACATGCAGCCGCCGCATGTCAGCGGTCTTATCAACGGCAAGCGGCACGTATCGGCGATGCTGGCGCTGAAGCTGGAAAAACTACTGGGCGTAGAGGCCATTAACTGGATGAAATGGCAGATGCTGTACGACCTGGAAACAGCCCGGAAGAACCAGCGGGTGCGCCGGCGGATTAAATAAGCTGGCTTAACTTTTTCCATGGCACTTCTTTCTTCTTTTATTGCTACAGTTGGGAGCGAGCGGCTTTTTGCGCCCGGTGACCGGCTGTTGCTGGCCGTTAGCGGCGGCCTGGATTCGGTGGTGCTGTGCGAGCTGTGCTACCGTGCCGGCTACGATTTTGTGATAGCGCATTGCAATTTCGGTCTGCGGGGCGAAGAAAGCCTGCGGGACGAGGATTTTGTAAAAAGCCTGGGTCCCCGCTATGGCAAACCGGTGCTTGTAAAACTGTTCGATACAACGCAATACGCTTCGGCGCACAAGCTATCTGTACAGGAAGCAGCGAGAGAGCTGCGGTACAGGTGGTTTTTTGAATTGATCGGAGAAAGTCGTGAAACGTCAGACGTGAGACGTGAGCCGACAGGCGACGCAAGCGCTCACGCCTCACGTCTCACGTCTCACGTTGTTCCCTCCCGCATCCTCACCGCCCATCATGCCAACGACAATGCCGAAACCATTCTCATGAACCTGGCGCGGGGCGCGGGCCTGCACGGTCTTACGGGCATTCCCGCCAGCTCCATGGAGGGCAGGCTGGTACGCCCGCTGCTGGCATTTGGCAGGGAAGCGCTGGCGGTTTTTGCCAAAGAGCAGGGGCTGCACTGGGTGGAAGACAGCTCCAATGCCTCGGTGAAATATACGCGCAACCTGTTTCGCCATGAAGTAATCCCCGTCATCGAAAAAGCCTACCCGGCGGCGGTGGACAATATCAATGCCGCGGCCCGGCGCCTGCTGGCCGTGGAGCAGGTATACCTGGACGGCATAGCTGCTATTAAAAAAAAGCTGTACAAATCCAAAGGCGCCGATATACATATTCCCGTTAAACAATTCCTCGCCTATAATAACACCGCGGTATGGTATGAGCTCATCCGGGATTTCGGTTTTACCGAGAAGCAGGTGGATGAGGTGGTAAAGCTTTGTCACAGCGCTTCGGGCGCTTACCTCGAATCGCCGCAGCCGGCACAGGGGCAGCCCTGGCGTCTTATCAGGCATCGTAACTGGCTGATTGCCGCTTTGCGCAAAAGCGAGCTGGCGGAAACCATTGTCATCAACGAATACGAGGGCGAGATAGGTTTCCACGATGGCAAGCTATTGCTGGAAACAAAAGAAGCGGCGGCCTTTGCTATTCCCTCAGCGCCCGCGCAGGCCTGTCTCGATGCGCGCCATATTGCCTTTCCCCTGTTGTTGCGCAGGTGGAAGGCAGGAGATTATTTTTATCCCCTGGGCATGAAAAAAAAGAAGAAGCTGGCGCGTTTCTTTATTGACCGCAAGCTGTCTAAAACAGACAAGGAAAGGATCTGGGTGCTTGAAATGAATAAAAAGATCGTCTGGGTAGCGGGCCACCGCATAGACGACCGGTTTAAGGTGACGCCTTCTACAAAGGAAATCCTGAGAATTACGTGGGTGAATAGTCAATAGTGACCATTCACAACTCACCTCCCTACAAATTAAACTTCGTTTTTATCTGCTGCACAAACTCCTGCAGCAGGTTGTGTTCCGACAGGAAGCTGCCTGCCACAATAAGAAAGGAGATACCGTACAGCGCTCCCCATATATGCGCGGAGTGATTGATATTACCGCCGCCGCGCTTGTCGAGTATCGACGATACAACAAGGTATACGATACCGAAAATAAAGCCGGGTATATAAAACCCGGGCACAATGATCAGCCCGATGCCCTGCAGCGGGTTAAAAAAGATAAAGGCAAATACGACGGCCGATACGGCGCCGGAGGCGCCCAGGCTGCGGTAATTATAGTTCTCCCTGTTTTTAATATAGGTAGGCAGCAGGCAAAAGAAAAGCGCCGATACATACATAAGCAGGTAAAGCCATTTACCGTTGGGCCCGAACTTCCACAGGAACTCCTTTTCCACAAAACCGCCGAATATCCAGAACGAATACATATTAAAGCCGAGGTGCAGGAAATTGGCATGTATGAACCCGCAGGTAAAAAAACGGTAGTACTGACGGCGGTAAGTAATGGCCGGGGGATCGAATATCAGGTCATCGATTATTTTCTGGTTGTTGAAAGCAGGGATGGAAATGGCGCAGGTAATGATAATTATAATGAGCGTGATGGTAATGGTCATTTGCTTGTATTGTTATTGATGATGGTATTTTTCGTTTCGCTGGATGGTGCAGGCACGGTACACCTGCTCTGCTAATATAAGGCGTACCAGCTGATGCGGAAAGGTAAGCTGTGAAAGCGACCAGGTATAATTGGCCCTTTTAAGCACCGTCTCATGCAGGCCGTAGGCCCCGCCGATTAAAAAAACGAGCTGCCGGGCGCTTTCATTGGCCCGGGCCTGTATAAATGCGGCCAGCTGGGGAGAGGAGATTTGCCGGCCCCTTTCGTCCAGCGCCACCAGGTAATCATCCTTCGAGAGCGCGGCCAGTATCATATCCGCTTCCTTCTTTTTCAGCTCCTGTTCGCCCAGCACGCCGGCATTTTTGGGCGGGGCCATTACCTGCCAGGCCGCCGGGTAATAGTTGCCGGTGCGGCGGGTAAAATCGTCCACCCCGTCTTTTACATAAGGCTCATGCGCTTTGCCGATGGCCATGAACTGTAGTTTCATGCTTTAAGCGGTTTCATCCCGGAAAATTAATAAATAAACACCCATTCCGGGCGATTAATACTGCCGGGCGCAAGGGGCCTATGTTTTTGACAGATAACCAGTTGAGATCGTTCCCGGTATCGATTGCGTAAAAAAAGGGCCCGTGCAGCAACTGTATTAGAAAATATCTCTTTAGCATTGACGCACAATGACGAATGCGCACAATGAAAAGTATCCATTTCCTGGCCCTGTTACTGGTTTTCCTGTTGCCGCCGGCCCGGCAAACGACTGTATACCTGGTGGGCGATTCCACCATGGCCAATAAAGAAATAAAAGCCTGGCCCGAAACAGGGTGGGGGATGCCCTTTTCCTGGTTTTTCGATTCGACCGTAACCGTCGACAACCGGGCAAAGAACGGGCGCAGCACCAAAACATTTATCAGCGAGCGCCTGTGGCAGCCGGTAGCGGATAAGCTGGCCGAAGGCGATTATGTGTTTATCCAGTTTGGCCATAACGACGAAGTGCCTACAAAGGCCAGCTATGCCACCCCGGATGAGTTCAGGGCCAACCTGCTGCGCTATGTACAGGAATCGAGGAATAAAAAAGCCATCCCGGTATTGATCACCCCGGTTGCCCGCAGGAAGTTTGATGCTGCCGGCAAGGTGGAGGGAACGCACGAAGCCTATTCGGCCATTGTGCGCGCCGTGGCGAAAGACAATAATGTGCCGTTAATTGATCTGGATAAAGAAAGCCAGGCCTTATTGCAGGAATGGGGCGTGGAAAAATCAAAGTGCCTGTTTAACCACCTGGCGCCCGGCGAAAATCCCCATTACCCGGAGGGCAAAGAAGACAATACCCATTTCAGCGAGCTGGGGGCCAGGAGGATGGCGGAAATAGTGCTGGCAGACATCCGGACGCTGCTGCCGGAGCTGGCGGCAAGGATAGTAAAACCGTCGTCTAAATAGCAGAGCCTTATCACTTTACCGGCTGGGCTCGTTCCCGGCATCGATTGCGTAAATAAACTGATTCTACAACTGTGTTGGTAAAAAATATCTTTTTAATCTTGACATGTAATTAAGACTAACTGACTAACGATTTGCATCGGCACGACAGGCATTGCTTGACTGATTGATTATTTACTACTTCGACTACTACGTTTTTTCTCAAAACAGAAGCCATATGAAAGGACCTCTATTACTATTTGTAATATTGGCGCTTGCGCCAATATCATTGCTTGCACAGACCCGGCAGGTAACCGGGAAAGTTAACGACGACAAAGGCCTTCCGCTGCCCGGCGCCAATGTGATGCTGAAAGGCGCTAAAAGCGGGACCTCTACAAAAGCCGACGGCAGCTTTACCCTGAACATCCCCACCGGCAGCAGGGCCGAGCTTGTTATCACGCACAAAGGATTTACAGCAGTAACAACGGTGGTGGACGACAACAAACCCATCACCGTTCAGCTCGAAAAAGAAATTTCCAATCTTGATGATGTAGTGGTGATTGGCTATGGCTCGGCCAGGAAAAGAGACCTGACCGGCTCCGTATCATCCATTGGCGCCGACCAGCTGTCGAAGATCCCCGTATCAAGCCCTGCCGAAGCCATTACCGGCCGTCTTCCGGGCGTACAGGTAACCACCACCGACGGGCAGCCCGGTGCGGAAATCGTGATCCGCGTGCGGGGCGGCGGCTCGGTAACGCAGGACAACTCTCCCCTTTATATCGTAGACGGGTTTCCCGTAACCAGCATTAATGATATCGCCCCCGGCGATATCGCCAGCATCGATATATTAAAAGATGCCGCTTCCTCGGCCATCTATGGCGCCAAAGGCGCCAATGGCGTGGTGATTGTCACCACCAAAAGCGCCAAGGCAGGCAAAACAGTGGTCACCTATTCCGGTTTCGGGCAGGTAAGAACGCTACCAAAGAAGCTGGATGTATTATCCCCCTACCAGTATGTACTGGCGCAATACGAATTTGCCAAGCTGAGAAACGATACGGCCGATTTCATCAAATACTTTGGCGTGTATGATGACCTGGAGCTGTATAAAAACCAAAAGGGCACCGACTGGCAGCAGGATTTGTTTGGCAAGCCCATCATGTCGCAGCAGCATAACCTGAGCATTACCGGTGGTACCGATAAAACAAAACTGGGGTTCAGCATTTCCGAAAACAAAGACCAGGGATTGCTCGCAGGTTCGGGATATGAAAGGCAATACCTCAATTTCAAGCTGCAGCATGAAATATCCAAAGCCATACGCCTGGATTTTAATACGCGTTTCAGCAATACCATCACCGATGGCGCCGGTACGGCGGGGGCTTCCAGCCTGCGCATAGGCGATGCCATTACTACCCGCCCGGTAAACGGCCTTGCGGACCATATCGATATCAGCGAGGTCAATGCGGGCGTGGGCGATGACTACGACCAGTTTCTGAAAAGCCTGCTGAACCCTGTACAGCTGGCCGCACAGGATTACCGCAAAAGGGCCAACAGGACCCTTAACATGAACACGGGCGCCAGCTGGACCATTCTTCCCGGCCTTGTTGCCCGTTCGGAGTTCAGCGTGGACTTTGCCTATGAAACGCTTAAAAGATATTACGGGCCGCTTACCAGCGAATCCAAAAACGTGGGCGGCAACCTGCCGCTGGGCGAGCTAACCAATACCAACGGTACCCGTTTTCGCTGGGCCAATACAATCAACTATACCTTTAAAAAAGGCGATGACCATAGCTTCAGCTTCTTATTAGGGCAGGAAGTAAACAAGGCCAAGGGCTTTGTGGAGTACAGCCGGGCCAAATATTTTACCATCGCTACCACGCCCGAGGCTTTGTTTGCCAATATGCAAAATGGTACGGCCGACGGGCATACCACCCGCGTGGTGGAAGGCGAGAACATGACCTCGTTTTTCGGCCGCGGCTTTTATTCGCTCATGGATAAATACCTGCTCACCGTTACGGCGCGCGCAGATGCATCCAGCCGCTTTGCACCGGGTAAAAGATGGGGCATCTTCCCGGCCATGTCGGCCGCATGGCGCATTTCAAAAGAGCGTTTCATGGACCACGTGGATTTTGTACAGGACGTAAAGCTGCGGGTAAGCTGGGGCGCTGCGGGTAATAACCGTATCGCCGATAATTTATGGCGGCAGATATGGTCCAATTCCGTGAGCAGGACCTATGGCTGGGGCGATGTGAGCAACACTTACGAAACGCCTTATAATACATCCGGTACGCTGCCCAACCCCAATATTAAATGGGAAACGACGATCACCAGGAATGCAGGACTTGATTTTACGCTCCTGAAAGGCCGCCTGAGCGGTACCATCGATGTATACTGGAACACTACCAAAGATTTGCTGGTACAACAGGCCATTCCGCCATATACAGGATATACCAACCAGATTGTGAACATCGGGCAGACATCCAACAGGGGCGCAGAGTTGTCACTGACCGGTGTGCTGGTAGCCAAAAAAGACTTTAGCCTGAATGCCACTTTCAATGTAGGCACCAACAAAGCAAAGATTGACGACCTGGGCGGTGTCAATTCCTATTCGCTCACTTCCAACTGGGCCAGCACGGATCTGAAGTCTGCCGATGATTACCTCTTCCAGGTAGGCAAATCGATAGGCCTGATCTATGGCTATGTGACCGATGGCTTTTATACAACAGATGATTTTGATTCCTATAACGCATCGGCCAAAAAGTACGTTCTTAAAGCAGGTGTGCCCGACGATGCCGGTGTACTGGGTACGCCCACGGGTTATTTTTCCAGCACTTCACCTACCAGGCCGGGCCTGCTGAAACTAAAAGATCTTTCCGGCGCGGGCGGTAAGCCCGACGGGGTGATAGATCCCACCAATGACCGCCAGGTCATCGGCAACGCCATACCCAAGGCGCAGGGCGGTTTTGGCCTCAACGCCACTTACAAGGGGTTTGACGCCAGCGTGTTCTTCAACTGGTCTTACGGCAATGACATATACAATACCGGTAAGATTGCCTTTAATATGTATTACCGCACTACTTACGGCAATATGCTGAATACCATGAACTACGACAACCGGTTTAAATACATAGACGCCAGCGGCGCTATCGTAACCGACCTGGCTGCGCTGGCCGCGTTAAACAAGAACGCCAATATCTGGTCGCCGTTTTCTTTTGGCAACGCCACACCGGTGCTTCATTCCTGGGCCATCGAGGACGGCTCGTTTATCCGCCTGAACAATGTAACTGTTGGGTATTCGCTGCCAAAGAGATTGATCCGCAAAGCATATATGTCCAATGTCAGGGTATATGCTACTGTTTATAATGCCTTGCTGTTTACAAAGTACAGCGGTTTTGATCCCGAGGTCAGCACAACAAGAAACTCGGGCTACTCACAGCTGACGCCGGGCGTGGACTATTCGGCCTTCCCGAAATCACGCACGTTTACTTTCGGCGTAAATGTGAGCTTCTAATAACATTGGTTAATCTATTAATAAGCGAAGTATGAAACCAGTTAAATTTTTCAGTGCGGTTGTTGCGGTCATGAGTCTTGCCGCCTGCACGAAGATCCTTGATACCAATTCGCCGTCGGATTTTACCTCGGCGCTTGTTTTCTCCAACACAACGGAGGCGCAGAAAGCCGTTTCGGGCGTGTACGCGCTTTTTAACCAGGATGCGTTTACTTCCCGTGTGTCCAACAACTTTACGGGCAATACCGATATTGAATGCGGCGGTGTAAGCGCTGCGCCCGACAATTCGCGCCGCGATATATGGTCGTTCGAATGCGGCGACGGCAATGCCGATCTGCTGACCGTCTGGAACAATGCCTATAAAGCCATCAATGCGGCCAACGAAGTAATAGAGGGGGTTAACAGCAGCTCCATGAAAACCGATAAGATGATGCAGCATATCAAGGGAGAAGCGCTTACGCTTCGTGCGCTCTGGTATTACCTGCTGGTGAACCACTGGGGCGATGTGCCTTATAAGGCAACGCCCAGCAAGGCCGGGGATGATTTTTACCTGCCCAGGATGGCCAGGGACAGCATCCTCAGCAATTGCATCCATGATCTGGTAGCCATCGAGCCGGGCATGTACTGGGCCGACGAGCTGGATTATGGTATCGAGCGTATCGGCCGTGAGTATGTAATGGGCATGATTGCCCGCCTGTCATTGATGCGCGGCGGCTACTGGCTGTACCCCGATATGACGATGAAGCGTAAACCCGATTACGAGAAATATTACGATACCGCCAATATTTATTGCAAAAAGCTGGTGAGCCTGAAGCCGCATGCGATGAGCGATTATGCGACGGTGTTTATGAACGAGAACAAGTATATAAAGCCGAAGAACGATGATGTGCTGTATGAAGTGGCTTTCCAGCCTGGCTTTGGCGATGTGGCCTGGTGCAATGGCATCAGGGTGGATGCCGGGTCAGGCCCAACCGCCCATCCCTATGGCGCCGGCTCCAATTACCTGAGCTTCCCCATTACGTATTACCATTCTTTCGATACGCTCGACAACCGGCTGCCGGTCACCTGCTCCATTATTTATTATGACGGGAAATTAAAACAGATAGCCACCGGTACCGGCTCCATTGCGCCTGGCAAATGGGACAGGAGGCTGGTGACGCCAACGCTGGGCTCCGCTTCCGCCAAGGGTACGGGTATTAACTGGCCGATGATGCGCTATGCGGATGTATTGCTGATGCTGGCGGAATCGGAAAATGAGCTGAGAGGCCCCAACGCAGACGCTGTCAACGCATTAAAGCAGGTACGTAAAAGAGCGTTTGCCTCCACATTATGGGCCGACAAGGTAGATACCTACGTGGCCAATGTATCGGCCAGCAAAGCCAGTTTCTTTACTGCCATTGTAAACGAAAGGGCCTGGGAGTTTGGCGGTGAATGCCTGCGCAAGTATGACCTGGAACGCTGGAACCTGTTTGGTAAAAAAGTGGCCGAAACAAGAAACACCCTTACACAATGGGGTAAGGACGCCAATGCAGGCACAGGCACCGTACCGGATTACCTGTACTATAAATGGAACAGCGACAGCACGGTGATTACCTGGCTGAATAGGTATACAAAAGCCGCTACGCCTCCCCCGGTGGTGGATGTGCCTACCAAAGGCGACAACCCCACCGGTTACTACCGCGTATCGTGGGCGCTGAGCATGTACAGCGCTACCAACCCGGACAATGCGTCCGATTATACCATACGGCAATGGAGGGGCTATAAGGATAATACAGGCGCCGCGCCCCTGCGCTATATACTGCCGGTGCACAACGGTGTTGTGACGAGCAGCAGGAACGCGGTATATAATACCGGTTTATATGGCTATTAATCATCTTAACCCAGAACAAATGAAAAATAATATCATCAATAAAAATATACTGCTGGGGCTGTGCATGGTCCTGCTCGTGGTGACAGCCTGTAAGAAAACGGGCCTGCAAACAGATGATGGCGGTGCCGACAGGCTTTTCCGCCCTACCATCAACGGCAGCCTGCAGTCTGATGGCAACTATATAAAAGCAGCCTGGCAAAAAGTGACCGGCGCTGTTTCCTACACAGTACAGCTAAGCCGCGATACATTTAAAACCATTGACCAGAAATACACGATAGATTCGGCCACGATCACTTTTTTAAACCTGTATTGGGACAAGCTCTACCAGCTGCAGATACGCGCCAATGCCGCCGATAGCACCAAAAGTTCGAAGATGGGCAGCCTGGGCAGCATCAAGACGCCCAAGTTTCCCACGATACTCAATACACCGGGCATCAGCGATCTGACGGACGAGGCCGTAAGAGTGAGCTGGGCCACCAGCGGGGCGGCGGTAACTTCCATTAAGATCCTGAAAGGTTCTGATAGCTCGGTGGTAACAACGGTAACGCTCACGCCGGCCGAGGTAGCAGCAGGGTATAGGATCATCTCCGGCCTTGCATCCTCCACCAATTATATCATATTCCTGTACAGCGGCACAGCGGTGCGCGGCTGGGCCGATTTCAAAACCAAGGCCCCGCTGTCGGGCACTATCATCGATTTGAGGGGCATTACCGGCGTTCCTTCCATACTGGCGGATACCATACCCGATATCCCCGCCGGCAGCACGGTGCTGCTAAAGCGGGGTGCGCAGTATGATATTGCCGGCGCTACATCTTTCAGTAAGTCCATTACCATCACCAGCGGGGATGATTTGGCGGTACAGGCCCAGGCGCTGATATATTTTACCAGCAACTTCAATTTCGCGACAGGTAGTGTCATCGACTACGTCGATTTTAAGGATGTGGCCATGAAAAGCGCGGCCTACGGCACCTATTATGTATTTAATAACTCTAACAGCGCCACCGTAGGGCGGGTTAGCTTTGATGGCTGCAAGGTGGAAATATTCCGCGGTATTTTAAGGTTGCAGGCCGGTACGGTAACCATCTCTAATTATGTTATCAATAACAGTATCGTAGACAGCGTCAAGGAATATGCGGTGCTTACCTGCGGTGTGGCCACTGCCAAAGTGGACAATGTATTGTTTACCAACAGCACGTTTTATAAAATAGAAAAGCTGATCAGCAGCACCGTCACCGGCTCAACGGCCAGCAGCGTGGTGATAGAGAATTGTACACTGAATGAAACGCCTACCGGCGGAGGTAGTAATTACCTCATAGATTACAGCGCCAATAACGTGACTGCCGGCATACAGATAAAAACCAGCATTATTGGTGTGGCTAAACAAGGGGGCGCTTCAATGTCAGTAAGAGGGGTGCGGTATAACGGTTCCGGCAGCGCCGATGGCAGCAGCAGCTACGGAACCCTGGATTACCTGGTGTCTAACAATGCGATACTAAACCTAAGCGCCTATGCGAAGAATTCCACCGATTTGTTTACGGACCCGCTGAACGGCAACTTCAAAATACTGGACAAGAATTTTGCCGGCAAAAGCACCGTGGGCGACCCGAGGTGGCGGCTATAAATCATTGAAAACCGGGGATATTTCCATTATTACCAGGGGTATGAAGGCCTTCCTTCATACCCCTTTTTATAGGGTTGTTTTTGATATCGTTGCCGGGAACGATTGCATAAATAAAAGCCCCTATGTGTTGGGTGCTAAATAATATTCTGAGTAGCTTGAACCTGTATACCAAATAACTGCTTGTCATATGCTTTCTATTTCTACTTTCATTACCCGGCGGGTACTCCGTATGCTGTTATTACTGATAGGTTTAACCGGCTCTTATACTTTATCTGCCCAGCAACCTGCTTTTCCCGGCGCCGAAGGCGCGGGCATCTATACCACCGGGGGCAGGGGCACCGCTGCTACGGCCACGACCGTTTTTGAAGTGACCAATCTCAACGACGACAATAACCCCGGCAGCCTGCGCTATGCCCTGCAGGCCACGGCCACCTACCGCACCATTGTCTTCCGCGTATCGGGCACCATTCACCTGCTCAGCAAATTAAATATCCGGGGCAATACCACCATTGCGGGCCAGACAGCTCCCGGCGATGGTATCTGCACGGCCGATTACCCCGTGGTGATCAGCGGCGACAATGTTATCATCCGGTACATGCGTTTCCGTATGGGCGATAAAAACCAGAACAAGGGCATGGTAGACGGCAGCGGCGGCGACGATGCGCTCGGCGCGCTTGGGGCCAATAATATTATCATCGACCATTGCAGCGTAAGCTGGAGCTCCGATGAGGCGCTCACCATTTACCGTGGCGATAACCTCACCATTCAATGGTGCTTTATCAATGAGCCGCTCAACTACTCCTACCATTTCGAAACCGGCGACACCGATTACGAGCTGCATGGCTATGGCGGTATCTGGGGCGCCAAACGGGGCTCTTTCCACCACAATCTTTTTGCCCATTGCCGGAACAGGAACCCGCGCTTTGCCGGTATCAGCACCTACAGTCCCGCCACAGTGGGTGTTGAAAATGCCGATTTCCGGAACAATGTGCTGTACAACTGGGGCATCAATACCGTCTATGCCGGCGAAGGGGGCAACTACAATGTGGTCAACAATTATTATAAATACGGCCCCTCCACCAGCAGCGGCGTACGCTACCGCATCTGCAACCCCGGCAATACATCCACCATTCCCTTTGGCAAATGGTTTGTAAACGGTAACTACGTGGACGGCTCTGCCACCAATACCGCTAATAACTGGTCGGGCGTGGTCATGAGCACCGGCGTAGCAGCCGATACCGTACAGTCCAAGGTAACAACGGCTTTCGATTTGGGCTATCCTATAAATACACAATCAGCTACAGATGCCTATGATTCGGTATTAAAAAAAGGAGGCTGCAGCCTCCCCAACAGGGATACGCTGGACCAGCGCATCGTGAATGATGTGCGCAACCGTACGGGAAGGATTATCGATGTGCAGGGCGGCTACCCGCATGGAACGGCCTATAGCCTTACGGTCAATGCCTGGCCCACACTGTTATCAACGGCGGCGCCGGCAGATACTGACCACGACGGCATGCCCGATAGCTGGGAGACCGCCAACGGCTTAAACCCCAACGACGCCAGCGATCGCAACGGGTATGCTTCCAATGGCTATACCAACCTGGAAAACTACCTGAACAATATTGTCAATACCAATCCTGCCATAGCTGCTTCCGGCACGCTCAGCAGTTTCTCGCAAACCCCCGGCAGCCCTTCTGCGGCGCAGACATTTACCGTTTCGGGCAGCAACCTGACAGGCGATATCACGCTTACGCCTCCTGCCGGTTATGAATTATCGCTCAACGGCACTACCTGGAGCACCACCGCCATTACCATTGCACAAAGCGGCGGCGCCGTGGCCAGCACCACCGTAAGCGTACGGCTCAATGCCGCCACGCAGGGCGCCTATACAGGCAATATCATAGCCGCCAGCGCCGGTGCCCTGAGCATCAGCATTGCGGTAAGCGGTGTAACCGGAACCGTTACACCCCCGGCTACCAACGGGCAGAACATCGGCAGCTTCCCGGACATGGACGGCGGTTTTGAAAAGCAAACCATCGGGTCGTATACCACCATATCGGCCCATACCTCTACTACCAAATGGGAAGCTTCTTCCAATTTTAATATTGCAGACACCGGCGCCCGGACGGGTGCGCTGATGCTGCATTGGACAGGCGCCAGCACCAGCACCAAATACCTTGTCTCACCGGTGCTGACAGCGCCTACGCTGCAGCAAAGCACCAGCTACGTGGTGCAGTTCTGGTATAAGAAACAGGCCAGCGCGGGCGCCGGCAAGCTCTTCCTGAACGGCTATGCGTTTATAACAGGTGGCATCAGCGGTTCCAGCGGTACCGGCACCACGGAAATAGATTCCATGCTGCACAGCGATCCCACCAATGGCTGGGTAATGTTTAAAGGCATCGTCACCACGCAGAATGTCACAGCCACCAGCACCTATGGAGGTATCAAGGTGATAAACCCGCAGACCCCTTTTTTTGATATAGATGATTACGTAGTGTATCCGGGAAGCGCTTTTGATGTAACGCCGCCCGGGGCGGCCACAGGCCCGGTAGCCAGCGGCAGCGCCGCCAATAACACTATTACTGTAAGCTGGGCTGCGCCGGCCTCCGGTGTTGACGGCGGTGGCTACGTAGTGGTGCGCAGCCTTTCCGCCACGCCGCCCACGCCCAATGCAAATGGCGTGTACGTGGCAGGCAACAGCATGGGCGCAGGCAATACGGTCGTGTATACCGGCACCGCCAATTCTTTTATTGATAACGGTAGCGTAGCGGCCCTGTCGCCATCGGTTACCTACTACTATTATATTTTTACGGCAGATAAAGCATTCAACTATTCGGCGGCCTTGCCGGTCACGGGCAGCATTACCGGTGGCGGTACGCCTGCCGTGAATGCATCGGGGACGCTGTCAGGTTTTTCCCAGAACCTGGGCACGCCTTCCGCTTCCAGGTCTTTTACGGTATCGGGCGCCAATCTTACGGGCAATATAACGGTGACGGCGCCTGCTAATTTTGAACTATCAATAGATGATAATACCTGGGCATCGGCCTTAACGCTGGTGCCCACTGCCGGCGCCGTGAACGATGCCGTGTTTGCCCGGCTCAATGCTTCCTCGGCCGGCAATTACAGCGGCAATATTACTATCGCCAGCGCAGGCGCTGCCAATGCCACCCTGGCCGTCGGCGGCACCACCACCACGGTAAGCAGCCCGCCTGCAGGAATAAACGTAACCGTGGCGCAGGACGGCTCGGGCAACTACACCTCCATACAGGCAGCCGTAACAGCGGCGCCCACAGGCGCTACCGCTCCTTACCGTATTTACATCAAAAAAGGTAAGTATGTAGAAACGGTGATCATTCCTTCCAACAAACCCTTTATCCAGCTGATGGGAGAAAGCGTATCCGAAACGATCCTCTCTTACGATAATTATTCCGGGAAAGCCAAGCCAACTACCGGCACCTATGGCACCTCGGATTGCGCCACCCTTATTATCAATGCGCCCGATGTGATGCTGATGAACCTTTCCATTGAAAACGCCGTGGCTTATGGCATTGACGCCAATGCCCCAGTGCCCGCACCGGGCGATGGCCCCCAGGCCGTGGCCGTATACACCACCTCGGACAGGGTGGTGATGTACAACTGCCGCATGAATGGCGGCCAGGACACCTATTACGGCGGTAACAATCCTGCCACGCGCTGCTATCTCAAAAACTGCTATATAGACGGTAATACGGATTTCCTTTTCGGCTCGTCTACCATCATTTTCGATACCTGTATCATTTATCCCAGGACCCGCCTCGATGCCGGCAACGGGGGATATGTAACGGCTGTCAACACCAAAGCCGTATCGGGATACGGGTATGTATTCCGTGATTGCAAGCTTACAAAGAACAGGGGCACCACTTTCTACACCCTGGGCAGGCCCTGGCAAAACGATGCGGGCACCGCCGATGCGTCCAAATCGCGCAACAAAGCGGTATTCCTGAACACCCTTATGGGCTCCAGCATCAGCGCGGCGGGATGGAGCACCTGGGATGCCGGCACCAATACCAGCTATATTACGTACGGGGAATATAACAGCAAAAAATACGATGGGGTAACGGCCACGGACATCAGCGGCCGTGTATCCTGGTCGCAGCAGCTCAGCGCGGCACAGGCGGCGAAATACTATAACAACGATACGGTATTTGTCAATGCCAATACGCCCGCCATGACCACCTGGAACCCTTATGCCGCCTGGCCGGAGCTTGCTGCCGGCTTCAGGCCCGAGCTGGTGGTGTCTAACCTGGTTGCCAAAAAAGGCTCGCCCACTGTCAGCACCTCCACCATCAACTGGAACCTGTCCTGGCCCATGCCCGGTATCAAATGCGAGCTGTACCGCACCAACGATAAAATCACTTATACGCTGGTGAGCACGCAGACCAGCACGGAAGATTCGGCCTGTAACTTTACGTTCTCCGAAAACATACCGCCCCCGGGCCAGACCTGGTGGTACATTGTAAAAGCTTCCAAACCGGGCTATACCAGCATCACTTCCGATACCACATCGGTGGTGAGCACGCCCACTATTACGGCCACGGGCACGCTAAATGCTTTCCTCCAGGGGCTGGGCGCGCCCTCGGCCACGCAGACCTACCTGGTATCGGGCGCCAACCTGACCACCGGTATCACTATCACGCCGCCGGCGGGCTATGAAGTGTCGGCCGACAATACCAATTGGTACAGCAGCAGCAGCCCGCTGGTGCTGGCGCAGAGTAGCGGGGTAGTGGCCAATACCTATATTTCGGTGCGGCTGAACGCCACTTCGGCCGGCGCTTATTCGGGCAATATCGTGCATGTGAGCACGGGCGCCGTTACGGTAAACGTTGCCGTGAGCGGAACGGTGCAAACCGCCCCGCTTTCCGTAGGCGTCGTGCTGGAGCAATGGCCGCTCACCATCAATAATGCCGACAGCGCGGCCGTACGCGACCCGGCCGTGAAGCCCACCACGCCGGTATTCAGCAGGCTTTTCCTGTCGGACGGCGTCGCCGTACCCCAGGTACCGGCGTATTCCGGGCTGCACGGGCAGGCATTTGGCGTAACGGCCGATGGCTACTGGAGCACCGCGCAGGGCGGCCCCGGCAGCACCATGAGCAGGCTATACTACGAACAGTTTACCCTGGTGGCAGATTCCGCACATTCCATACGCGTGGATTCCATCCTGCTGTCCACCGCCTTCCATAACACTTCCAGCGGCACGCGGATGGCGCTGGTATATTCCAAAACCGGTTTCCGGACCGATTCCACGGAGGTCACTGCCGTATCGCTCGGCGGCGTGGGGCTTACGCCCGCCGCCAGCGGCAATTTCACCAATACTTTTCCCATCAATAACCAGACAGCGGGTACAACAGACCGCTATGGCGCGCTGCTGAACGGCTCAGCGGGCGTTAACCTGAATGCAAAGGATACGCTTACCTTCCGCATTTACCATTGCACCGGCTCCGGCAGCAACGGCAGGTATGCCAAGCTGGCCAACGTGGTGGTAAAAGGCCTGCCCGGCATCGCCGCTGTCGCGGGCGATTACCGTAGCGTGAAATCGGGCGAATGGTCGGACACCGCCACCTGGCGCCGGTATGACGGCGCTAATTGGGTAGCGGGCGCCACGCTGACCGATTACCCGGCCTACGACGGCGGCGTCAACACCGCCATTGTCCAGAACGGGCATACCGTTACCTACACGCAATCCTTTACAAAAGGCTTTGGCTATATACAGAAAACGGTCATCAATAAAGGCGGCCAGCTGCTTGTAGGCGCCGGAAAAACCCTGAGCGTGGCCGGTATAGACGGGCAGATAGTGATATTGCAGGTAGATGGTACGCTGACTAACCTGGGCACCATCGGGTCCAACGGCAAGGTGCTGTATAAAATAACCGGCAACTATGTCAACACGGGCGCCATGGGCTTCAATACAGGCGACAGCGTGGCCGTAAGCGCCGGGGGCGTGTACCAGCACGATAACAACGGCAGCATGCCGGCAAGGGTATCGTTTGCCGATAGCTCCACGCTGCTGGTCACGGGTATCAAAACCAGCCAAACCAATTTGTTTACAACACCGGCAAAGCTGGTTAACCTTGTCTGGAACTGCCCGGCCGAACAAAACTATTTTGCGCTGAGGAATACGATAGCATCTGTTTCAGGCAATGTGACCATACAAAGCACCGGCAGTACTTATATCTGTTTATCGCAGGGCACGGCCACCCTGCCCATCGGTGGTAACTATACACAGACCGGCGGCAACGTTTACTTTAATGAAAGCGCCTCCGGCATCGTTGATTCGCTGACCATCGGCGGTGATTTCAATGTGAGCGGCGGCAGTTTCAACGCCAACATGAAAAATACCGACCCCTTATACCTCAAGCTGAACGGAAGCAATAAAACATTTGCGCTGGCAGGCGGCAGCCTGGCCAATACACAGGTATGGGTAAACGGGCAGTACAACCTGTCGGGCAATCTTAGTTTACCCACCGCCGGCTTCGGCCTGCTGGTAAAAGGCACCCTGAATACAGGAACAAACGTGGTAAGCGGCAGCGGCAATATCAGCATTGCCGATGCTGCGAATGTATCGTTCGGCGCTGCAATGGGTATCGATGGCAACTTTACCAATTCGGGCACCAAACAGTACAGCACCAATGCCAACTATACGTTTAGCGGCACAGTGGCGCAAACCACGGGCGCTACCATGCCCGCGGGCGCACATACGCTTATCATTAATAATACGGCCAATGTAACCCTGTCCGCGCCGTTCACGGCGGGCATCCTGAACTTTGCGGCCGGTAAACTATTGCTGGGCAATAATACGCTTACCGATACCACCATTACAGGTGTTAGCGCCACCAGCTATGTGGTGACCAATGGCACGGGTATGCTGAGGCAGGTGCTGACGCTGTCCTCGGGAGCTGTATCATATCCTATCGGTTCTTCGGTAACTTCTTATACGCCGGCCACACTCAATAATACCGGGGCCACCGATAAATTTTCGGTGGGCGTAAAAGATAATATAGACTATGCGGTAGGCGATAATACCAAGGTGGTAAAAAAACAATGGACCATTACCCCTGATAATGCAGCAGGCTCGCCCAACCTGTCGGTAGCGCTTAGCTGGCTGACCACCGACCAGGGTGCTAATTTCAATGCTGTATTGCCGTTGGTGCATAACTACCAGTCCGGCGCATGGAAAAGCAATACGACCACTGTGGCGGGCAACGGTTCGGCCGCAACGCCCTATACGGCTACGGCCGCAGGTATTACACAAACCGGTGTATTCATTATCGGCAATACCGGCACATCGGTAGCCCAGCTGAATGCAACCGGCACTCTCACTGCGTTTACACAAAGCGTAGGCACCCCTTCGGCCACACAAACCTATACCGTCAGCGGCCAGTTCCTGGGCGGCAATATGACCATTACCCCGCCTGCGGGATATGAGCTGAGCGCAACAGGCGCAGCCCCCTGGTCTACCAATGCCAGCCCATTGGTGTTAACGCCTGCCTCGGGCAGCATTGCCAATACAACGATTGCCGTACGATTGAATGCAGGCGCTGCGGGCAGCTTTGCCGGCAATATTACGCACAGCAGCACGGGCGCTGCAACGGTCAATATCGCTGTAACCGGAACGGCCACCAATCTCCCGGCCATCAGCGTCAGCGGCAGCATGGCAGCGTTTTCACAGACGCTCGGTGCGCCTTCGCAGGCACAGCTGCTGGGCATACAGGGCAGCTACCTGAGCGGTACCGTTACGATAACACCACCGGCTGGTTTTGAAGTATCGCTGAACAACAGCACTGCCTGGATAAGCGATACGTCTAAGCTGGTGCTCACACCGGCAGCAGGCGTAGTGAATGTGCCGGATATAAGAATACGGTTAAATGCCCGTACCATCGGTGCACACAGCGGCGCCATTACGATACAATCCAATGGCGCGGTGGCCAGGACGGTGAATGTATCGGGTTATACCTACGGCTATTTGTCGGTAGGCCCCAACCCGGCCAGGAATGCGCTGACCATTTATCATCCCGCATTGTATACCGTAGGCTTTATCAGCATCTATGATATGCACGGCGTGAAATACGGCGGCACCTGGCAAACACAGCCCGGCACCGCCAGTACCACTATTAATATCAGCGCACTGCCCGCAGGCGTGTATATGATCGAGTTCAGGCGATTGGATGAAAGGACTATATTGCGGTTTGTAAAACAATAGCAGATGAACAGGTTTTTGATGAGCTTTATTTTTGTTGCGCTATCGGCCGCATTGCAGGCGCAGCCCGTTACCTATCCTTCCTCTTTTACCGTAGCGCAGGATGGCAGCGGTAATTTTAAAACCATACAGGAAGCGGTGAATGCCGTGCGCGATTTATCGCAGCAGCAGGTGACTATCTTTATTAAGAAAGGGGTATACCACGAAAAGCTGGTTATCCCCTCCTGGAAAACCAATATATCGCTGGTAGGGGAGGATAAGGAAAACACGGTTATTACATGGAATGATTACTCCGGCAAACCCAAACCCGTCAGCGCCAACCCGCCGGCAAAAGATACCTTCCGCACCTATACCTCGTATACGGTGCTGGTGCAGGGCAAAGATTGCCGGTTGCAGAACCTGACCATCGAAAACACGGCGGGCCGCGTAGGACAGGCGGTGGCCCTGCATGTGGAGGCTGACAGGTGCATGGTGACCAGCTGCCGCCTGCTGGGCAACCAGGACACCCTCTATACCGCTACGGAAGGCAGCAGGCAATATTATAAGGACTGCTATATAGAAGGCACTACCGATTTTATTTTCGGTGAAGCCACGGCCGTGTTTCAAAGCTGTACCATCAAAAGCCTGGTCAACTCGTTTATCACGGCGGCGTCTACCCGCCCGGGGCAGCGTTTTGGCTTTGTTTTCTTCGATTGCCGGCTGGTAGCGGATACGGCGGCGAAAAAAGTATTCCTGGGCCGGCCCTGGCGGCCCTATTCAAAGACCGTGTATATCCGTACGCAAATGGACGGGCATATCGTTCCGGCGGGCTGGGACAACTGGCGCAATGCGGAGAATGAAAAAACGGTGCTCTATGCCGAGTACAAAAGCAGCGGCGCCGGCGCTGCGCCGGCAGCGAGGGTAAAATGGTCAAAACAATTAACAGGCAAAGAGGTAAAAGAATATACACTGGCTGCTATTTTTGCCGGCGGTACACTTTGGAACCCATTAAAGAATTAAGCATGCGAATAGCACCCGTTATAGCGGCCCTGTTGCTGGGCCTTCCCGTCATTGCACAACAAAAGTCTGTTACTACAAAAAGAGTCAGCCGTACTATCCCTTATGTCTCCCGTGTGTGGGTGGCCGACAATGGCGACGGCACCTATAAGAACCCGGTGCTGAATGCCGATTATTCGGACCCCGACGCCATTCGCGTGGGGAATGATTTTTACCTCGTATCATCTTCCTTTGAAGATATACCGGGATTGCCCATCCTGCATTCATATGATTTGGTCAACTGGACCATTATCGGTCATGCCCTGCATCGCCAGCCGCCCTTTGATCATTTCTCGCGGCCACAGCATGGCAACGGGGTATGGGCGCCCGCGCTGCGCTACCATAACGGTGAATTTTATTTGTATTACCCCGATCCTGATTTCGGTATTTATCTCGTGAAGGCAAAAAATGCCGCCGGCCCCTGGAGCGAGCCCATGCTGGTAGCGGAAGGAAAGGGCCTGATAGATCCCTGCCCGCTATGGGATGACGACGGCGAAGGCTATCTCGTACATGCTTTTGCCGGCAGCCGCGCAGGCATCAAAAGCATTATCGTCATCAACCGCATGAATAAGGAAGGCACGCGCCTTACCGACGAAGGCCGACTGGTATATGATGGTCATGATACCGATCCGACCATCGAAGGCCCCAAGCTGTATAAACGCAACGGCTACTATTACATCTTTGCCCCGGCGGGTGGCGTGCCTACCGGCTGGCAGCTGGTGCTGCGGTCAAAAAACATATACGGCCCCTACGAGCGCAAGGTGGTGATGGACCAGGGCGCATCGCCCACCAATGGCCCGCACCAGGGTGCATGGGTAACGACTCAAACGGGGGAGGATTGGTTCCTGCATTTCCAGGACAAAGGCGCTTATGGCCGCGTGGTGCACCTGCAACCGATGAAATGGATCAGCGACTGGCCGGTCATAGGCATCGATAAGGATGGCGACGGCAAAGGAGAGCCGGTGCTCACCTATAAAAAGCCCAATACAGGAACTGCTTACTCCGCCGCTGTGCTTTCACGGAACACCCCCGCCGAAAGCGATGAGTTTAACGGTGCTGAGCTGGGCCGGCAATGGCAATGGATGGCCAACCCTAAAAACACCTGGGCGTTTTTATATCCTGCCAAAGGTATCCTGAAGCTTTATTCCGATAAATGGCCCGACAGCACCCGTAATCTTTGGGGCGCGCCCAATGTGCTGCTGCAGAAATTCCCGGCGGACAGCTTTACCGTCACCACAAAGCTCACGTTTACCCCCAATACAAAAATAGAAAACGAAAAAGCCGGCCTTACCATCATGGGTTTCAGCTATGCCAATATTGCCATAAAAAGCAAAAAGGACGGCCTGTGGCTGGTATATACCTTGTGCAAGGATGCAGACAAGGAAAAGCCGGAGCAGGAACAGCAACTGGTAAAGCTGACTAACGCTACGATATACCTGCGCGTCAAAGTAAGCGCAGGTGCTAAATGCCAGTTTAGCTACAGCACCGATGGAAATAATTTTACGGCTGCGGGAGAACTATTCCAGGCAGAGACAGGCCGCTGGATAGGGGCCAAGGTAGGCATCTTCTGTACCCGGGAGGTAACAACCAATGATTCCGGGTACGCGGATTTTGACTGGTTCAGGGTGGAGTGAGGAGGCGTGAAACGCGAGGCGACAGGCCATCGCTCTGCGATGGCCCGTTAGTGATTGATCTCCCGCAAGATTAATTAAATTAACATTAAAAAGTTTTTCCGGTTCAATTATTTGGATACATTTGTTTACAACGTATGAAACGGCCTCTGTGCGGTATGAATGGTCTTCTCTACGTTACCACCCCGGTTCGTTCCCTTTCAAAATAATTTCCTGCGGTCGCACTTTCCTTATTTATTGAACATCATTAAACCAAAACCATGCAACCCCAACCTACGCTCCATCTTACGCAGTCGATACCCATATGTATCACCAGCGGTAAACTTCCTGACTGTTATTCATTTCCTGTTTTATTGTTTCCTTAGCGTAAACAGCGCTAACGTTTCTTGCAGCCCTTACTGAACACCTCTATCTACCTACTACTCATTCTTATTTCGGAAGAAATATATCTCGCCGTATGCGTATTGGTTGCATCCTGCTTGTGCTTTGCTGTTCCTGTGCTATTGGTAGCGCACAAACCCGCCTGCCCGTCGCCAGCTTACCGGCGCACCCGCAGGACTCGATGCAGCTGTTGTTCCAGCAAAACAGGTGCAAGGGCTTTACTGCTCTCTTATCGCCTGTACCGCCGCCAACGAATACCGCAGCGTACAAAATAAGCGCATACCCCTCCGCTGCAAAATCGTCCCGGCCCTTGTTATCCGTACATGGCAATGTTTTGTATGATATGAGCTACCGCTCTAATATCGATACGCCTTTTGCAGAAAAAGAGGTTTATCAGCACATGGTGCAAACCTACCTTGATGTTACAGTCAGGGACCAGTATCCTATGCGGGTTTACCTGACCACCCGTTTCAGCAACTCGGCCTATTTCCCCAATTTTTCCGATCTCGGGTTGCAGTTCAACCAATCGCAGTTTGCACGGCAGGTAAAAGAGCAAATCAAACAACGGCTGCTGGCGCAGCTGGCGGCAAAAGATACGGCTGCTTTGCGTGACTTATTGAAAAAGAACCTGCGCGACGAAGCGCAATTGCAACAATGGCTGCGGGACCCTGCCGTGTTTGAGCGCATGGTGGAAGAACGTGAGCGGGTATTCTGGGCGCAACAACGGAAAGCCGCCGGCGATAGCACCCATGCTACAGCCCCGGCGCGGCCCGTTCTTCCCGTATTTTCTCTCAACGATAAGTTTGGTCGCAGCGCTCCCGCCGCCACTGCTGTACCCGCCAAAGACAGCTTACCGCCTGCCGCGCTGTCCAGGCTGGACAGCCTTAAACAGGTGCCGGAGCCGATGGCCGATAAATACGAACATGCAAAGCTGCTGCTGGATTCACTAAAAAAGGAAACAAAAACCCTCACCGGGCAGTATGATAAATGGAAGCAGGACAATAATCCCAATACCCTGCGCAATGAGATCGATGGCATCGACAATGTACAGCAGCTCCGCCAGAAAATGCAGGCCTGGCAGGTGCCCGACAGCGTGCTGCCCAAAGGCTATAAAAAATTGTTTGCCGTAAAATCGTTTGGCATAGGCCGCAATATCCTCGATTATTCGGCGCTCACCGCGCGCAATATCAGCGTCACCGGTGTGCAGGTAGAATATAACCCTTCTTATTACGCCGCTTTTGCCAGCGGGTTTGTAGACTACCGGTTCAGGGATTATGTTGTTCAGACAGGCGGCCCAAGGCAATATGCTACCGTGCTCCGCTTTGGCCAGGGCACCAGGGACGGCAACCATCTTATTTTCAGCTATTATTTTGGGAGCCGCCGTTTGTACAATACCGCTACGATAGCGCAAACCGGTACCCCGCCCAATTACAACCTGGTAGGCTATTCGCTGGAAGGCAGGTACCGCCTGAACAGGAACCATTACCTCGATGCCGAGCTGGCCAAATCATCCCTGCCGTATTATAACAGCACCAACAATAAAGGCACCTTGCTTTCGCAGGCCATGCAGTTCAGCGATAATACCAATATGGCCTGGAGACTGCAATGGCAGTCTTTTTTCCCGGCCACCTATACCCGCGTTACCGGTTCCTGGCAGCGGGCCGGGAGCAATTTTCAATCGTTCAGCGTATTCACCTCCGGCACCACGCAAACCAACTGGATGGCCCGTGTAGAGCAGCCCTTCTTTAACCGCCACCTGAACATCGTGGCTTCTATCCGCACCAACGAGTATACAAATCCCTATATCGGGTATTCGTTTTCCGGCAATACCGTTTTCAAAAGCATACAGGCCACGCTGCGGCTGCGTAAGTGGCCTACGCTGTCGGTAGGCTATTATCCCAGCTCACAGCTTACCAAATTGTCGGATACGCAATACTACGAGAACCAGTTTTATACCCTTGTTGGCACCATGACCCATTTTTACCGGTTCAATAAGTTGTCAATGAACAGCACCCTGGTGTACAGCCGGTTTTACAACCGTGCGGCCGATTCAGGCTTTGTGTATTTCAACACGCGCAACTGGCTGTTTAACCAAAGCATCATCGCGGGCAGGTTTACCTGGCTGGCCGGGTTATCGGAAAGCGCCAATACCGATTATACCCTGTATGGTGTGGAAGCCGGCATGCGGATAAGAATAAGGCAATGGCTGTCGCTGCAGGGAGGCACGAAGTACAGCCAGCAAACCGTGTACAACCGGGAAGTATGGGGCTATTCGGGCGGCATTACGCTAAAGCTGGCCAGGCTGGGGGAGGTGCAGGGTACCCTGGATAAAGGTTTTATTCCCGGCACGGCCAAAGCGCTGGTGCCCAATAACACAGGCAGAATTTCTTATTTCAAAATATTTTAATTGTACGAATCATGTATAAAAGATACACGCTCTTGCTCTCGCTGTTATGTGTAGCTGCTTTATGCCGTGCGCAGGTAACGCTCTCGGTGCAGGTGCCGCCCACCGGTGTGATGCAGAAAGCCCAGCTGTGGAACCTTGTGCTGGTTAATACGGCCGATGCGCCTGTGGATGTTAATATCCAGCTGGTGCTGCTAACCAATGACAACAAGCCTGTTTTGTCGGCCACCACCCGTCGTATTACACTTAACAAAGGTGTAAAGCAGATAGGCGTCAGTGACGTAGCCCCCGTGCAGTACGATTATTTGTCGTCTGTATATAATGTCGACAGGAACCCCGATGGTTTTCTGCCCATTGGTAATTTCCAGGCCTGCTTCACCATCAACAAGCTGGTGTCCGATACACGCACCGAGCTGGCCGAGGAATGCGTGCCGGTAGAAGTGACCCCGCTTAGCCCGCCGCAGCTGAATACACCATTCGACCGCGATACGCTTTCTATTGCTTACCCTTCCTTTACCTGGCTGCCCCCCACGCCGTTGCCATTGTTCAGTGATCTAAGCTATGACCTGGTGCTGGTGGAGATGCAACCCGGGCAATCTGCGGAACAGGCCATCCAGCAAAATATACCACTGTATACGGCAGGCAATGTAGACAACCTGTCGCTGTTATATCCCACTTCCAATAAAGCGCTTGATACGGCAAGATGGTATGCCTGGCGGATAGTGGCCAAAAACAACCACCAGCTGGTGGCGCAAAGCGAAGTATGGACGTTTACCGTCAGGGGCCCGCAGACCGCCGCCGTGACGCCGGTCACGACAAATTATATTTTGTTGCGCAAAGGGCAGCAGGCATCGGGCATCAATACGGTATCCAATCGCCTGCTGGGCCTCAAATACTATTCTTTCGATGCGCCGCACGAAGGGCTGGTCAGGATATTGAACAGCGACGGAACGGTGGTGCAGGAGATAAAGCAGCATCTTGTATATGGTGATAACTTTTTGTCGTACAAGCTCGGCGGGGCCTATGCGAAAAACAAGGTCTACAGGGCCGAAATCATCGATTTGCAAAACGGCCGTTATACCGTGCTCTTTCAACTAAACTAATTCACCTCATTACCCAAACCAGCTTATGATCCAGTCACTCGCTGCCAGGCATCCAAAGGCCATTGCGTTTTTCCTGCTGAACATTTTTTACGCATCCATGGTTATGCCGCTGTATGCGGCCTCGCATATGGCTTTTACGCCGGTGTATAGCTACAACCATTCGTATGGCGGGGAAAAACATCGGGCTGCCGCGGCGCAAAGGCCGCCGGTATCGATGCCCGCCCCGGCAGTACGGGCAATGCCGGCTCCCCAGCCGCATACAGCGCCGGCCAAAGCCGACAACGGCGGCCCCAGCCAGCCCGAAATGGCTTCTTTCAAAACGGTGGGCACGGATAATATGGTCAACCTATTTACCGGCGACTTTAATTATAATATTCCCCTGCTTGATGTAGGCGGCTACCCGGTCAATATATTTTACGACGGCGGCATCGGCAGCGAACAGGAGGCCAGCTGGGTAGGCCTTGGCTGGAATATCAATCCGGGCAATGTAAACCGCAACGTGCGCGGCGTGCCGGATGATTTTGACGGCACCGATACATTGACGCAGCAGCAAACCATGAAACCAAATATCACCTGGGGCGTCAGGCTGGGCGGCGACGTAGAGTTTTGCGGGTATAAGAAAATGCCCAGCTGGTTAGCTACTTCATTCGGCGCATCGCTGGGTGTTTCGTTCAACAATTACCTGGGCCCGGCGCTTGACCTGAATGTCAAGGGAGGTGCGCAGTTTACCGTGGCGTCGAAAACGGAGTCAGAAAAAGACAGCAAGGGAAGTGATAGCGCCGTTGGCGGATCTTCCCTTAAAGTGGGTGTCAGCCTGGGCGCCAATATAGGCTCCCGCACGGGCGTAACGCTTTCGCCGGGCGTGTCCTTTACGGCCGGTTCTTTTCTGAAAGGCAGATCGGCTTCGCTTGGCTTAAGCGCCGCCACCAGCTACAATTCGCGCTATGGCATCAAGGAATTGCAGATCAACGAGCAGGCAAGCTTTGGCAGGTATGAAACGAAGAAGAGCGGGAAGAAGGATAATGACGGCAAGGATATCATGACCACCCGCTCCAGCGGTGCAAGCGTTTCGATGTTCGGAACTGCCATCAGCTTTACCCGTCCAAGCTATATTCCCTCTATCCGCATGCGGGTTACCAACGCCGCCTGGTCCGGGCATTTCCAGGTAGGCGGCGGCTTTTCGGGTGGCTATGCTTCCGGTGAAGTGGAAGTATACAGGCAATCGGCGCAGGTATCGTCGGAAGATGTGACGCAGCGTAAACCGATGTACGGCTATATGCATTACCAGGATGCGCAAAACAATCCTGCCGCGGTGATGGACTTTACGCGCTTCAATGATAAAGAGGTGACAGGAAACACACCCATCATATCGGTGCCCCAGTATACCTATGATGTATTTTCCATACAGGGCGAAGGCACGGGCGGCAGCATCAGGGCCTATCGAAATGATGTAGGCTATGTGCACGACAGCTATACCAGCTCAAAAGACGGCAGCGTAGGCATCGGCGGCGATATCGGCATACCCGGGCATTACGGCGCCAACGTGAATATTATTAAAACGCCCAGTGCCATGGGCGACTGGAATGCGGGCAATAAGCTGCGTGCTACCATTCCCTTTACCAGCGGCGGCGGCCTCTCCGAAAATGTGTATTTCCGCAACCCCGGCGAAACCAGCGTGCTGCCATCCGGCCAGTTCGATCGTGTCGGCGGCACCGACCTGGTGCGCTTCAGGCTGGGCGGCTCGGGATATAACCCTACCATAGAACCGAAGCTGGAAAGGTTCAATGCCTCCGGCGTTTTCTATGATTCGGTCATCCTGGCTACGGCTACCGCCCCGTCGCGGGCAAAGCGCTCGCAGGTTATCAGCTTTCTCACCGCCGGCGAGGCTGCCCGCATCGGCCTGGACAGGCAAATAAAAAGCTATAACCCCTACGCCTGGCTAAACAGCTCCAACAACCTCGTATATACTGCCATCGACCGGGTAAGCGAATACCGTAAAACCAACCATATATCGCAGATCAATGTGACGGAGCCAAACGGCAGACGGTATGTATACGGCATCCCCGTATATAATATCGTTCAGAAAGATTTTACTTTTACGGTCGATGGCAGCGTTGCCAAAGATGATAAGGTAAGCGTCGACCCCACTTACCTTACCACGAGCTCTACTTTTTTGGCTTCCGGTAACTCATCAGACGGCTATTTGCAGATGACCCAGACGCCAGCCTATGCCCATTCCTTCCTGCTGTCGGGGCTGCTGTCGCCCGATTATACCGACCTTACGGGTGATGGCATCACCGATGACGACCCCGGCGAGGCGGTTAAATTTAACTACACGCGCGTCATGGCTAACGGCGTCCCTGCCGTGCACAAATGGCGCACGCCTTTGACAGATAACGATACCGCCAATTTCAATCCCGGCAACCGCTCGGAAAAAAAGGACGATAAAGGCATCATTTCCTATGGCGAGCGTGAATCCTGGTACCTGCATTCCATTGAATCGAAAACCATGATTGCCGTGTTCTCGCTGGAAAACCGCCTGGACGGGAAGAATGCATTAAACACCTACGGGGGGATCGATTACAGCGATACTTCCATGAAGCGGCTGAAGCAGATAGACCTGTACAGCAAGGCCGACCTGAAGAAAAACGGTATGGCTGCAAAACCGGTCAAGACGGTTCACTTCGCCTATAGCTATGCCTTATGCCACGGTGCGCCCGGCAGCGTGGGCGACACCGGCAAGCTGACCCTTGACAGCATCTATTTTACCTACAACGGTCAAAACAGGCAAAATAAGAATAAGTATGTCTTTTCCTATGTGAATGCCGATTCCACAGCGGCGGCCGATAATCCCGCCTATGAGTCGAACGCCACTGATCGCTGGGGCAACTACAAGCCCCGCGGCACGAACCCGCAGGGTATGAAAAACAGCGACTACCCTTACAGCGTGCAGGATACCACCCTGAAAAGCACCATTGACCGCAACGCCGGGGCCTGGTCGCTGAAAAGGGTCCTCTTGCCATCGGGCGGGCAGATCGAGGTCACCTACGAGAGCGACGACTATGCCTATGTGCAAAACCGGCGTGCCGCTGATATGATGCAGGTAGCGGGCTTTGGCAAAGACAGCACGAAAATCACGAACGCCCTCTATGGCATCAACGGATTCCTCCTGCTTGAAAATAATTACCTGTTTGTGAAAGTGCCCAGGGCCTGCACCGGCCGTTCGGATGTATACCGCCAATACCTGCAGGGCCTCAGCCAGCTGGCCGTGAAATACATGGTGAACATGCCAAAGGGCCCTGAGTACCTTACTTCCTACGCGACATTTTCCGATTCCAATTACGGCGTGTACAATGCCAACCCCAATATCATCTGGATAAAAATGAATACGGTGGACGGGCTTAGCCCGCTCACCCTCACCGCCCTTGAATACCTGCGCGAGCAGTTGCCCGGGCAGGCCTTCCCGGGCTACGACGTATCGGAAAGCGGCGGCATTGCGCAGGTGGGGAGCATGCTGGCCGGCATGTTCGACGGCATCAAGAATATGTTTACCGACCCGCTCACCGCCTTCCGCTCCGACGGCAAGGCGCGTGCCGTGGATGTCAACCAGTCTTTTGTCCGGCTCAATGATCCCGACGGCTTTAAATATGGCGGGGGGCAGCGCGTTAAATCGCTCCGCCTCAAAGACAACTGGAAAGCCATGACGGGCCAGTATACTTCCGTGTACGGGCAGGATTATACCTATACCACCACCGAAAATTTCAATGGCGTGCAGCGTACCATCAGCAGCGGCGTAGCCTCTTACGAACCCACCATCGGCGGCGAAGAAAATCCCTTCCAGAGCATTGTGCAGGTGGCCAACCGCCTGCCGCTGGGGCCTACTTCCTATGGTTCGGTAGAAATGCCGGTCATGGACGCCTTCTTCCCCGCACCATTGGTAGGGTATAGCAAGGTAACGGTGAGGAATATCAAAAACCTGGTGACCGATACCACGATGAAATCCCGCTCCGGCATCGGCAAGCAGGTGACGGAGTTTTATACCGCCAAAGATTTCCCGGTTTATTACAACCATACGACTATTGACCCGAGGTCCGACCTGGAATCGCACCAGTCTTCGGTCAATGAGTTCTTTTACAAATACGGCTATGACTACCGCGCCCTTTCGCAAGGGTTCCTGGTGGCCACCAACGATATGCACGGCAAGATGCGCTCGCAGTCGTCCTATGCCGAAAACGATGAGAACACGCGGATCAACTATTCGGAGAATTTTTACCGTAATACCGGGGCGAAAGGTTTGAGCGAGCAGTTCAACTTTGTCTATGCCTCCCAGGGCGGCGTCATCGGCGCGGGCAATATGGGCATTGATATCGACCTGATGACGGATGCCCGTGAATTTTCCGTTAAAAGCAACAGCAAGGAAGTGCAGGCGCAGGTGGATGCCTTTCCTTTCCTGCCGGTTATCTGGCTGCCGTTTATCTGGCCGGTATTTGGCAATAGCGAAAACACCTACCGCGCGGTGACCACTACCAAGGTCATCAATTACCACGCCGTGCTGGACAGCATGGTGGTGATCGACAAGGGCAGCCAGGTATCTACCAAAAACCTGGTATATGATGCGGAAACGGGTAGTGTCATCGTAAATCGCACCAACAACGAGTTCAACCTGCCGGTGTACAGCACCAACTATCCCGCCTGGTGGGCCTATAGTGGCATGGGGCTGGCGTACAAGAATACCGATGCGATATTTACCGCCGGTTTCGATGATGGCAAAATTCTCAACGGTTTTGATCAAAGCGTCTTTGAAAGCGGTGACGAGCTGTATGTTTATCCCAACCAGTCCTGGGGCAAGCCCGGTTGTATAGACGCTTCCGGTAATAGTGTGAGCAAGCTTTGGGTATATGATACCACCAAAAATTCAGGTGCGCTTACAAATGCCAGCCGTACTCTATTATTTCTTGATAGCGCCGGAAACCTTTTTACGGCCAGCAGCGCCAAATTCCGCATCGTTCGCACTTTCCAGCACAGTGGGATCCGAAGCTTGGAATTCACGTGACTTGAAGTCGCGGC